>Ga0129307_1000561_pt1 | contig 55107 bp, 44 predicted proteins | sample P1105metagenome_FD_94437 | JGI IMG/M metagenome (GOLD analysis project Ga0129307, IMG submission 94437) | Capybara group fecal microbial communities from Wisconsin, USA - P1105 metagenome | ecosystem: Host-associated > Mammals > Digestive system > Large intestine > Fecal | place: USA: Wisconsin... | reverse complement strand
TTTTCTGCAATGACGTGTTCAAGGCCTTTGAATTCCGGCGAAGCAGCCTCCTTGGCCACTTGGAGCTTGAAGTCTTTTGAGTAACGAGTCGACATGGTGCACCTCCTGTCTGCATGCATTATATCATGCTCTTGCAGACTCTACTTTTTGGGGTACACCTCAAAATGAGTCAAAGACACCTTTTTTTCAATGCTTTCAGGCTCTCTTTCTGCCAGAGAGGGCAGATCAGGGTAAGTTGAGTTTTGAAAACATTGAAATTATGGTGTCTTTGTGTCGATTTTGAAGCGGAGGAACGTAGTTGCGTGAGACTAATCGCTAGCAAGCGAGATGGTGTGGGACTAATCGCTAGAAACCGAGGATGCAGTCAATGATTGCAGCAATGTCCCTGTACTGGAGCGGGTGTTCCTGAGTTTCCATTGTATAGAAGAAGGTGTCTCCGAGCGTGAAGCCGCACTTCGTATAAAACTGGATCTTTTGCAGCGTATCCTCGGGATAGCCTGGTATGTGCAGCCCGCCGAAGTGTTCCCAGATAACCAGCGCGCCGTCTGCCGGCCTGATGATCTGAAAGTCCGGGTAGACCGTTTTGCCATATCGCGTGAGTGCACTCTCATATCGATAGAATAGAGCACTGTCGTAGATGGTATTGGCAATCCATGCTTCACTCTTTGAACGCGTAAAGTCGTTTTTCTTTGTCTCGTAAATGCAGTGTTCCCGTGCTTTCGGGTTTGTGGGATATGGGCCGTTTGCCCAGGCAGCAGGGTCGCTGATGCCATGAGGAAACAGGTTCGAAGATGCATAAATACTGTTCGGACTTTGATGTGGATTTGGAATGGATACTGTTTGGAGTGTCTTTTGGATGGCTTTGATGTTTTTCCGTAATAAGGGCTGAATCTTTCGAATGACACTTTTATCTGCCAACTCGTTGATCAGAGCACTGCCATCTTCATAAGCATGTGGAATAGCTATCCTTGTTTTCTGACTGTCTTTCTGAAATACATGGTAAAACTGGGGAGTGGCTTTATCATGCAGTACAGATAAATGACCCTCGGGCAATTCCGGAATCGCCTGTTCCATGCCGGCAAGAAGTTGTTGTTCATAGGCCAGTTCTTCAGAGAGTGCCTTTAATGCGTAGAGCAGGGTAGTCATCTGGTGATTCTCCTTTTTACATAATGGTAATTAATACCATTATAATACTGTAAATATATGGTAATCGCAATAGAGAATTCTTCAACAGGGAGTTTTTCGTCCTGATAGTGCATGCTATAATACAAATAATTACGGACTTCCCCGGCTGCAGGCAGGTGGAAGGGCACATGTGAAACATGAGGATCTGTGGAATAAGGAGAAAAAATGTCGATTGAAAGAGGAAGAGCGTATTTCAGAGAATTGGGCATGGAAGACCGGGTCATGGAGTTCCCGGTATCCAGCGCGACGGTTGAGCTGGCGGCGGTGGCGGTCGGCACCGAGCCGGACAAGATCTGCAAGACGCTTTCGTTTATTCTGAAGGACGGTACACCCGTGCTGATCCTCGTATCCGGCGAGGCGAAGATCGCGAACCCGAAGTACAAGGCGTTCTTCCATGAGAAGGCGAAGATGATTCCCGGTGACCAGGTGGAATCGCTCATCGGCCACGCCATCGGCGGCGTCTGCCCGTTCGGCATCAACGATGGCGTAAACGTCTATCTGGATGTCTCGCTGAAAAAGCATGAGATGGTCTGGCCGGCGGTCGGCAGTGAAAACAGCGCCATTGGGCTCACCATCGAGGAACTGGAAAACGTATCCGGGTACATCGAATGGATCGATGTCTGCAAGGAGCCGGAAGCGAAATAAGGAAAGCGAATCAAATCAGAAAGAGAGAACAGACAATGCCGGAACTGACAATCAGAAAAACCAGACTTGAAGATCTTGAAGCAGTCATGAAGATCTATGAGCGTGCCCGTGCGTTCATGGCGGCCAACGGCAATCCGCGCCAGTGGGCGAACAACAACTGGCCGCCGGAATCGCTCATCCGCCAGGATATCGCAGACGGACACAGCTATGTCGCCGTCACGGAAGAGGGCGAGATCGCAGCGACGTTCTTCTATAAGTATGGCGAGAACGCAGAGCCCGGTTATCAGGCGATCGAAGACGGCGAATGGATCGGCGAAGATACGTACGGCGTTGTGCACCGCATGGCAGTGGCCGGCACGGTGAAAGGAGCAGCAACGTTCTGCATGGACTGGTGCTACCAGCAGTGCGGGCACATGCGCGGCGATACGCATCCGGACAACAAGCCGATGCAGGGCGTGTTCAATAAGATGGGGTTCCAGTACTGCGGCATCATTCACGTCGTGGAAGACAACGATCCGCGGTATGCGTATGAACGCCTGTAAGGCTTGGCTGCGTCAAGATGTTCGCAGGAACATTTGATCAGGAATCGCAGAAATGCAGCAATCCGCTTGATGATGAAATGAGTAATAACAATAATTATGTAAATATGCATATTAAACTCCCAAAGCCGGTCGAAAAAGCGATCGGCCTTTTGGAATCCGCCGGGTTTGAAGCCTGGGTCGTGGGCGGCGCCGTTCGTGATGCAATGGCTGCGGAGATGGCGCGCGCAAGCATGCAGGCGCAGCAGGGTAATCCTGCGGCAGGTGCGGAGAAGCAGAGCGCAGAGCAGGCAAGGGACGAGCAACGCGCGGAGCAACCAGCCCCGCAGGACTGGGACCTGACCACCAACGCTTTGCCGGAGCAGATGCAGGCGGTGTTCGCGGGCGAGCGCGTCATCGAGACGGGACTCAAGCACGGCACACTCACCGTCCTGATGGATGGTCTGCCGCTTGAGATCACGACGTATCGTGTCGACGGTACCTACACGGATAACAGACGGCCGGACAGCGTGCAGTTCACAGGCAGGCTGGAAGAAGACCTCGCACGCCGCGACTTTACGGTCAATGCGATGGCCTATCATCCGGTGCGCGGGCTGTGCGATCCGTACGGCGGTGCGGAAGACCTGACTGCCGGTATCATCCGGTGCGTCGGCGAACCGGGAAAAGAAGGCGAGCCCGTGCGGCGATTCTCGGAAGATGCGCTCCGTATCTTAAGAGCGCTGCGTTTTGCTGCCGTGCGCGGCATGCAGATCGAGCTGGAGACGAAGGCGGCCGTCTTCTCTGAGAAAGAGCGATTACTGAATATCTCTGCGGAACGGATCCGCGAGGAACTGGATAAACTCCTCCACGGCGACCACTGCGCGGAGATTTTGATCGATTATGCGGAGATCATCGCGGTCGTGATCCCGGAGATGCGGGCGTGCATCGGCTTTGATCAGCACACGGCGTACCATAAATACAACGTCTGGGATCACTGCGCCCATGCGGCGGAGAACGCGAGAATGTCCATGGCGACGGCAACGGCGCTGCAGGAGGCTGCGATCGAAGAGGTAAAAGCAGAAGTGCGCAACAACGAAGCGCATAGCAATGCGGCGGACAGCGCAGAAGCAAAGAACGCCGAAGTGCTCGATGCGGCTGTGCAGATGCGCTGGATCAGTGCTGTCCGGCAGGGCATCTCTTGCCTCAAGTGGGCGGCGATGCTGCACGACATCGAAAAGCCGGCCTGTTTCTTCCAGACCGACGACGGCAACGGCCATTTTTACGGGCATTCCGAAAAGAGCGCAGAGACGGCGGACAGGATCCTGGAGCGGCTCAAGTTTGACAACGCGCGCCGCGAGAAGATCCTCATGCTGATCGCCAACCACGACCGGCAGTTCGTGCTGGATGTGCGGCCCATCAAGCGCGCCATCCGTAAATTCGGCAAGCAGGACCTGCTGCTTCTGATGGATCTCTACTCGGCGGACGTCAGCGCGCAGAGCGAACTCGCTTTCGACAGACTCCGCGGTCACAACATCATGCGGGCGGCAGTCATGCAGCTGTCCAAAGAGCCCGAGGCGGCCTTCTCGCGCAAGGACCTCGCGGTGAATGGCCGGGACATGATGGCACTCGGGTATGAAGGCGAGGCGATCGGGGACATCCTGGAAGCGCTTCTCGACGCCGTCATCGACGCATCGCTCCCCAACGAGCGGGAGGCGTTGCTGGCTTTTGCGGAGCAGAAGAAGGAAAACTGAGCAGTTCACAACAGGACCGGCAGAAGGATGCCGGTCTTTTGTATTGCCTGATTGCAGTGAAAAACCGCATTTTTTCGAAAAATGGTGTTGACAACACCAGCACAAATCTATATCGTAGTACCATAAAGTTGATAGAGGCGCGGTCGATATCAGTACTTCGCGGAGGCGGCAGCCAGCGAAACGAAGGAAAGGAGAGATCGCCGAAGGGCTCATCCGGGCGCGGATAGCTTCTGGGGCAGTATAGAAGATATGCTGCACTCCTGCCGATGAGGCAGAGGCGCTATTAATGACAACGAGGATATTCTTTTTTCCGGAGTTGCATTAATAGAAATGCAACTTTTTTCGTATTTCACGGCATCGCATACTGATATGCGGAAAGGAGAAAAGGATATGGCTATTTTCGAAGGATGTGCAACCGCGATCGCGACCCCGATGTTCGCCGATGGGACGGTTGATTTTGATGCGTACACCCAGCTGATCGAGTACAACCTCGCAGGCGGCGTCGATGCGATCGTTGCAGCAGGCACGACCGGCGAAGCGTCCACCCTCGACAACGAAGAACACATCGCTGTCGTCGAGCACTGCGTCAAGGTTGTCAACGGCAGAGCCCCGGTCATCGGCGGCGCCGGTTCCAACGACACCCGCCACGGCGTGGACCTCGCGAAGAGAATCGAAGCAGTCGGCGCAGACGCACTGCTGCTGGTCACCCCGTACTACAACAAGTGCTCCCAGAGAGGCCTGGTCGAGCACTTCAAGGCAACCACCAGAGAGCTGTCCATCCCGAGCATCCTGTACTCGGTCCCGAGCCGTACCGGCGTCAACATCCTGCCGGCAACCGCTGCGGAGCTCGCACAGGAGACCAACATCGTCGCCATCAAGGAAGCGACCGGCGACATTTCCCAGGTTGCTGAGATGTGCCGCGTGGTTCCGGAAGACTTCGCTGTCTACTCCGGCAACGACGACATGGTCGTTCCGCTCATGTCTCTGGGCGGCAAGGGCGTCATCTCCGTCACCGCGAACGTGATCCCGGCTGACATCACCGCCATGACGCACTACGCACTCGAAGGCGATTACGCGAACGCAGCAAGAATCCAGCTGGCCACCAAGCCGCTGACCGACGCGCTCTTCGCGGACGTCAACCCGATCCCGGTCAAGGCTGCTCTTGCGATGATGGGCAAGATGGAAATGACCTACCGCCTGCCGCTGTGCGCACCGAGCGAAGCAGTTCAGGCAAGACTCAGAACAGAAATGGAAGCTTACGGACTTCTCTAGTATCTGAAATGTGAGACCGCGGAATCGCCGCATACGGACAGCGATTCCATCAGAATAAGAAAGATAAGAAATAAGAAAGAAAAGAAACAGAAGCGGCGGCTGCCAGAAGGTGACCGCCGTTCGCGCAGAATGAATGAGGTGACAACTATGATTAATGTGATCATCCACGGCTATCTTGGTAAAATGGGGCAGACCCTGAAAAGACTGATCGATCAGCGTGACGACATGCAGATCGTCTGCGGCATCGACATCGGGCTGGAGGGAAAAGAAGACCTGACCGGCGAGGGCGGCATGGTGCTGTGCAGCAAGCCCGAGCAGTTCAAAGGGGAGGCGGATGCGATCATCGACTTCTCCAACCACGCTGCGGTCAAGGAGATCCTGTACTACGCCAAGGAATGGCAGATCCCGTGCATTGTCGCAACGACCGGCCTGACCGAGGATGAACTGCAGTACCTGAACGATATTTCCGAGAATGTTGCGGTCTTCCGTTCCGCGAACATGTCACTCGGCATCAACCTGATGGCCAAGGCACTGCAGCTGATGACTCCGTTCGTCGAGAAGGACTTCGACATGGAGATCGTCGAGATGCATCACAACATGAAGAAAGATGCACCGAGCGGTACCGCACTGCTGCTTGCGGACAAGATCAACGAAGTCTGCGAGGAGAAGAAAGAGTACATCTACGGCAGAGAGGGCGGCAATCTCGCGTTCGACAGAAAGCAGATGGGCATCCATGCGCTGCGCGGCGGCACGGTCGCGGGCGAGCATAAGGTCATCTTCGCAGGGCCGGATGAGATCATCGAAGTGCGTCATCTGGCGCTCTCCAGAGAAATCTTCGCGCACGGCGCGCTGGCAGCAGCGGAATTCATGGCGGGCAAGGACCCGGGCCTGTACTCGATGGACGATCTGATCGGATAAACTTTTTAAGGCATAGGTTTCACGAAGGCGGTTTTGATAACCGCCTTTTTTATTCGCAAAGATGTATTTCGCGGAATCGCTTCCCTGTGCCCTGCGTTTTCACGCGGGGCTTATTTATTTGTTGGCAGTCTGATGGTATAATCATACTGGTTATTTATGTGCCCGCAGAAGGCGATGATGGGCGAGGAATCGCACCGCCGCCTGCTCGTGCGGACATACAGATAAGGAGAATTATGGACAACAGACTGATTATCATAGACGGCAACAGCCTCATCAACCGCGCCTACTACGCAATGCAGCGGCCGATGATCACCAAAGACGGCATCTACACGCAGGGGATCTTCGGGTTCCTCCGGATGCTGCAGAAGATCGAAAAAGAGCATCCGGCCGGGTACATCGCAGTGGCGTTCGACATGAAGGCGCCGACGTTCCGCCACAAGGAATACGACGAGTACAAAGCGGGCCGCAAGAAGATGCCGCCGGAACTGGCGATGCAGATGCCGCTTCTGAAGGACATCCTGGATGCGATGAAGATCAAGCGCGTCGAGCTCGAGGGCTACGAGGCGGACGACCTCATCGGCACCATTGCGAAGTGGGGCGAAGAGGAAGGCCTTGCGCCGCTCATCATCACCGGAGATCGCGACGAACTGCAGCTCGCCAGCGACATCACGACCGTCATGATCACCCGCAAGGGCATCAGCCAGTTTGACCTCTTCGACCGGCAGGCGATGGTGGACAAGTACGGTTTCGGTCCGGACCAGTTCATCGACCTCAAGGGCCTCATGGGCGATACCTCGGACAACATCCCTGGGCTGCCCGGTGTCGGCGAGAAGACGGCGACCAAGCTGATCCTCGAGTATGGCAGCGTCGAAGGACTGCTCGAGAACACGGACAAACTCAAGGGCAAACTGAAGACCAACGTTGAGGACAACGCGCAGATCGCCATCATGAGCAAGCGCCTCGCCACGATCGATACCCACGCACCGATCGAACTCAACAAGGAAGACTTCAAGTGGGAAGAGCCGGACTATGCGGCGCTTCTTGCGATCTATAAAAAACTGGAATTCACAAGCTTCATCCGCGACCTGCATGCCGACGGCGCACCCATTGCCGAGGAATCGCAGGGGGCGGCAGATCTGCCGAAGCCGTCTGAGTTGCTCGAAAAGATCACCGTGCACCGCATCGATGCGGCGGATGATGCTGCGTTTGCCGCGCTGGAAAAGGCGGTCAAAGAGCACGCGGAAGACGGGATTGGTCTCAAGACCTTCGGCAATACCGCCGCCATCGGCATGGCAGCGGAGAAGACCGATGCGCTGACCGCAGCGGCATTCCTGGCTGGCGAGGATTTGTACTATATGGTCCTCGACGGAGCGGACAGCGCGGCGCTGAAAGAAAAACTGGCGGAGTTGCTCGGTGTAGGCAGTGCCGCAGATGAAGCGGCAGACAGTGAAAAACCGGCGATCCGTTTTGGCGGCGACGACCTCAAGCAGGATTACCTGCGGCTGATGAGCCTCGGGCTGGAAGCGTTTGAGACGGCCTATGACACGTCGATCGCCGAGTACGTGCTCGACCCGGCAAAGAGCGATTACAGCATCCCGGTGCTCGCCAAAGAGTATTTCAGCTACGACCTCGCAGACGAGAACAGTCTCGCGGTTGAACCTTCGCAGATGAGCTTTATCGCCGATCCGGATGAACAGAATAAAGCTGTCGAACAGAAGATGGTCTACGCGGCATCCTGGTGCGTCCTCTGCAAGCTGGTGGCGGCCGCGCAGGAAGAGAAGATCAGCGCGGAAGGACTGGAAAAGGTTTATCGCGATGTGGAGCTGCCGCTGATCCCGGTCATGGCGTCGATGGAGTACTTCGGCTTCACCGCGAATGCAGAGACGCTGAAGAGCATCGGCGACGGCATCAGCGCACGTGTCGATGAACTTACGCAGCAGATCTACGATCTTGCGGGTGAGGAGTTCAACATCAAGTCGACGCAGCAGCTCGGTCCTATCCTCTTTGAAAAGTTGAAGCTGCCCGCCGGCAAGAAGACCAAGAAGGGCTACAGCACCAGCGCTTCCATCCTGGAGGGGCTGATTGATCAGCACGACATCATTCCGGCGATCCTCGAGTACCGGTCGCTGACCAAGCTGATGGGCACCTACATCGATGGCCTGCTCCCGCTGATCCGCGACGACGGCCGCATTCACGCCCACTTCAACCAGACCATCACGGCGACGGGCCGCATCTCGAGCAGCGACCCCAACCTGCAAAATATCCCGGTCCGCAACGAACTCGGACGGACCATCCGCAAGGCGTTCGTGCCGGGCGGGGAAGACCGCATCCTCATGGGCGCCGACTACTCGCAGATCGAGCTCCGCATCCTCGCGCACATGAGCGGCGATCCGGCACTGATCGATTCCTTTAATAAGGGCGAAGACATCCACCGGGCGACCGCGGCACGCGTGCTGGGCATCCCGGAAGACCAGATCACCCCGAACGAGAGAAGCCGCGCCAAAGCGGTCAACTTCGGCGTCATCTACGGCATGAGTTCGTTCGGCCTTTCGAGCAACCTGCACATCACCCGCAAAGAAGCGGACCAGTATATCAAGGACTATTTCGCCAAGCACGAAAAGGTCAAGGAGTACATGGACGAGCAGGTGGCGCTCGCCAAAGACCAGGGATACGTCACGACCATCCTCGGCAGAAAGCGCTACATCAAAGAAATCCACGCTTCGCAGTTCATGGTGCGCCAGATGGGCGAACGCCTCGCGATGAACAGCCCGATCCAGGGCAGCGCGGCCGACATCATCAAGATCGCCATGGTCAACATCTACAAGGCGCTCATGCCGTACAAGTCCCGCCTCATCCTGCAGGTGCACGACGAACTCATCATCGAGACCTACAAGGACGAGGAGCCGGTCATCAAGGACCTCCTGCGGGAGACGATGGAAGGCGCGATGGACCTCGCGGTGAAGATGTCCGTCGACCTCAACGAAGGGGACAACTGGTACGTACTGAAATAAGGAATCGCATATGAAAGTCATCGGACTCACCGGCGGCATCGGCAGCGGCAAATCGACCGCTTCGCGCCGCCTCATAGAAAAAGGCTATCAGATCTTCGACGCCGACCTGATCTCCCACCAGATCGTAGAGCCGGGCATGCCCGCGCTCGAACAGATCCGGGAGACCTTCGGGGAGGAATTCCTCGATGAGGAGGGGCGCCTCAGAAGAAAAGCCATGGCGGCGCACATCACGGCGGACCCCGCTGAGCGCGCCAAACTCAACGCCATCATGCACAGCGCCATCGTCGGTGCCATCGAAGAAGGCATTGCCAAGGCCCGCGAGGAAGCCGCGACTGCCCCGGAAGAAGCGAAGGCGCTTGTCTTTATCGACGCGCCGCTGCTCTTTGAGGTCGGTCTTGACCGCCTCTGCGACGAAGTGTGGCTGGTCACGGCGCCGGAAGAGGTGCGCATTGCCCGCGTCATGGCGCGCGACGGCATCAGCGAGGAACTCGTGCGCGGGTATATGGCGAGCCAGATGCCCGAAGAGGAAAAGCGCGCCCGCTCGCAGCGCCTGCTTGATAACGGCGGCACGAGAGAGCAGCTTTACGAGGATCTTGAGGAAGCGCTCGCAGCCATCACCGCAGGGAGTGCTGCAGAGGCGGCGGGCAGCGGACAGGGCGATTCCTGTAACTAATTTAAACCAACCTATTACTACAGCAGGACAGACTTATGAATCACAGATTTGGCCGCCCGACGGTCAGGCAGATCATTCTCTATACGTTACTCATGGCGGCAGCGCTGGCTGTCGTAGTCTTGTATTTGGCCGGCGGCAACAAGGTCTTTGAAGGCGGCGGGGACGAGCCGGAATACACCTATCAGGATACAGTGACGCTGCCGATGCACAGCGTGCGGACGCTCAATCCGGCAATGTCCACGGATGCAGATACGTACTACATTGCACCGCTCCTGTATGGCAGCCTGTTCAAACTCGATCCGTCCATGACCCCGCAGCCCGATCTTGCGGAGAGTTATGAGTACGATCCGGATACAAGCAGCATCACAGTGACCATAAAAGAAAACGCCGTCTGGCAGGACGGAGAGCCTGTACGCGGCTATGATGTCGTGTTTGCGATCGAGGTCTACAAACTGGCCGGCAACGGCTGCAATTACAAGGACCTGGTTGACAGCATCGGCTATGTGGAATCCGAAGGCAAGACCGTGACGATCTACTTTAATGAAGATGAGAACATGGGGCTCGATCTTCTGACATTCCCGCTTCTTCCTTCCCACAAGTACGACTACTACGGGGAAGCGATGAGCGACAGCGAGACATTCAAGCCGCTCAGCTGCGGTCCGTACAAGGTAAAGAGCTACGACCCCAACGACAGACTTGTGCTGGAGCCGAACGAGAACTACTACGGAACGGTGCCGGTCAACACGCTGACATTCGATACGGAAGGCATGAAGGGCGATCCGTACCAGCGCCTGCAGGCGGGCGGTGTCAGTCTGATGATCTCACAGGATGCCGACAGGGAAACCTACATCACCAAGAAGGATATCACCGTCACGGACTTCCCGGCGAACACGGTCGAGTTCATCGGCTTCAACTGCAAGTCCGGCGCGTTTGCCGACCGCAATGTACGGCGTGCCATCTGCTATGCCATCGATTGCGACAGCATCATCGACATGCAGTATTACGGCAGCGGGATGAAGAACGACGGGCTGTTCTTCCCGGGATACATGGGCATCGACAGCAGTGAGCTGACCTATCCGTTTGATATGAAGAAAGCGCAGGAGGCGCTGGAGGAGGCCGGCTACGACGAAACCGATGAGAACGGCAACGTCGTCGACGGAGCGGGCAATGTCCTGTCCGTGCGGATCCCGGTCAACTCGTCCGATGCAGAAAAAAGCGGCAGCGCGGAGACGGTCGCCGAGTCGCTGGAGGAACTCGGTATCGTCGTCACGGTGACACCGATGTCTTCGGACGAATACTATGCGGCGCTGCAGGCGGGCGAGTTCGACATGTATTTCGGCAGCTATACATTTGACTCCAGGATGGACATGCGCGCGCTGTTCGGGTACGACTCCACCAACTACGCCGGGTATGACAACGACGGCCTGGTGGCGTTGCTCCAGGATCTGCGCGCCGGCAGTTCGATCGAAGAGATGACGGATCTTGTTTCCCGCATCCGGGAGATCACCATCAGCGATGTGCCGTATTTCTGTATCATGTACCATACATACGGTGCGATTGGCGCCAGCACGTTCGACGGGACACCGACGCCGCTGTGGTGCAACTATTACTATAACGTCACAGAGTGGCGCAGCAAGTTCCTGAAGAACGAAGAACAAACCCAGGCCGGGGAAGAAACAGAAGAGGCCGGGGAGAGCGAGGAAGCCGGAGAGGCTGAAAGCGAAGAGGAAGGCGAGTAATCGCTCATTACCTGCATAAAGACAAGAAGGCAGATGCGAAAAGGATCTGCCTTTTTTCTGTTTTTTGGGGTCTTAATATTATTTAATCTTCTTTTAAGTATTCGCCTGTATAGTGACACCAAGATCAGAAAACCACCCCTTGAGCGGTGCGGAATAACACCCGGAGGAATGAGATGGCAAACAAAAAGATTTTCAAACGATACGAACTGAAATACCTGATGAGCGAGGAGCAGGCGGAACGGCTGCACACAATCATGAAAGCATACATGCGGCCGGATGAGTTCGGAAGGAGCAGAGTTGGCAGCATCTACTTCGACACGGAAGACCACCTGCTGATCCGCCGCTCGATCGAACGCCCGGTGTACAAGGAAAAGCTCCGGATCCGCTACTACGGAGACCGGACAGCGCCTTCGCAGATGTTCCTGGAACTCAAGAAGAAATACGACCATGTGGTCTACAAGAGAAGGCTCACGGTCGAAGAGTTCCTGCAGGAAGGCAGCCAGGAGCAGATCACAAAGGAGATCCGGTACTTCGCCGGGCTGTACAGAGGACTTGGTCCCGCGGCACACATCTCCTGTGACAGAGAAGCCTGGTTCGCCATAGACGACCCGGACTTCCGGATGACCTTCGACAGAGACATCCGCTATAAGGAATACGAGAGAATGGAATTCGCGGGGATGCGTACCGCCGGGCAGGATGCGCAGAATGCCTGGCAGGCGGTCCCGGATAGCAGCATCTGGCCGGCGGGGTATTACCTTCCGGCAGGAGAAGGCAAAGCGATTCTCCCTGAGAATACAGTCCTCCTGGAAGTAAAGACAGCCCTGGGATTTCCGAAATGGCTGCTTGCCTTCCTGGATGAAGAAAAGATCTATAAGCAGCGATTCTCCAAGTACGGCATCGGCTACACGCAGTCCTTGCTCGAGGAATCGCAGAAACGCGCGGCAGCGCTGAAAGAGCGTAGCGCTGCAGAAAAACAAAGAGCGGAACACGCGCCGGCGGCCGCAAAGAAAGAACCGGCCGGCAGAAGACACTGGTGGGGCAAAGAGCCCATGATGCAGGAAGGAGCATAGACCGATGACAGAATTACTCACCACAACAACAGCAGCGGAACTCACCATGCAGGGGTTCCTTCTCGATATCGGCGCGGCGCTGGTGATCGGCCTGTTCCTGGCTCTGACCTACTCCTTCCGCACCAGATACACAAAGAGTTTTCTCGCGACGCTGATCATGCTTCCCGCGGTGGTCGCGATGGTCATCATGATGGTCAACGGCAGCATCGGCGCTGGGATTGCGGTAGCAGGCGCATTCAGCCTGGTCAGATTCCGGTCTGTGCCGGGGAGCGCCAGGGAGATCGCAGCCCTGTTCCTCGCGATGAGTGCAGGCCTTGCCTGCGGGATGGGCCAGCTGCTCTACGGCGGTGTGTTCGTCCTCGTGATGGGGCTCGTGATGATGCTCTACTCGCTGATGAAGTTCGGCGACGGCAGTCCGTCGGCAAGAAGACTGGTCGTGATGATCCCGGAAGACCTGGACTACTCAGGTGTGTTCGATGATCTGATGAATACGTATACGAGCCGGTCCGATCTGGTGAAGGTCAAGACCACGAACATGGGCAGCATGATGAAGCTGACCTACGACATCGATCTGAAGGATGCGGCGAAAGAAAGGGAATTCCTCAACGAGATGCGCTGCCGCAACGGCAACCTGGAGATCTCCATCTCCCGCCATGTAGAGGGCAGCAATGCACTGTAAGACTTCTTGGATAAGAAATGTGAAACGTGAAAGACAGAAAGAGAACGGTTCAATAAGAAAGGCAAAGCAATGAAAACGATAAAGAAGAGCAAAAGCAAGCTGGCAGCGGTCATCCTGTGTATCCTGCTGATGATCATGAGCCTGGCGGGATGCGGAAACGCCGCGGAGGAAAGTACAGTCAGCGCAGCAAGTGATACGACAGTCACAGAGACAGCGGCAGAGGAAGAGACGACAGAAGTAACCTCGGAAGATGAGATGTTTACCGACAGGGATCTGGATGCTTCCTACGACGAGAACGAGGCGACCAAGGTCACGCTTTCCGGCAGCAGCGCCAGCGTGGACGGCAGCGGCGCCAGCGTGAGCGGCAGCACCGTGACGATCAGTGAAGAGGGCGTTTACATCCTCTCCGGCAAACTGACCGGACAGGTCATCGTCGAAGCGGACGACACTGCCAAGGTCCAGATCGTCCTGGACGACGCGGAGATCACCAATGCGAACAGCGCAGCGATCTACGTCAAGCAGGCGGACAAAGTCTTCCTGACGCTGGCAGACGGCAGCACCAATACGCTGACGACCACCGGCACTTATACGGCGGATGGGGACACCAACATCGATGCGGTCATCTTCTCGAAAGAAGACCTGTGCGTGCAGGGCAGCGGTGCACTTGTGATCAGCTCCGAAGAAGGCAACGGCATCACCTCGAAGGATGACCTGAAGGTGACCGGCGGCGAGATCAGCATCAACGTAGCCGGGCATGCACTGGAAGGCAAGGACAGCGTGCGCATCGCAGACGGTACCTTCGATCTGACCAGCGGCAAGGACGGCATCCACGCCAGCAATGAAGAGGATGAGACAAAAGGATATGTCTACATCGCCGGCGGCACCTTTACGATCAATGCGGCGGATGACGGCATTCACGCGATCACAACACTGACAATCAACGCGGGTACGTTTGACATCACCGCTGCAGAGGCGATCGAGGCGACGTATGTCACGATCAACGATGGCGTGATCGGGATCACTGCTTCGGATGACGGCATCAATGCGGCGGCTAAGTCCGCCGCTTATACGCCCACTGTTGAGATCAACGGCGGTGAGATCACCATCAGCATGGGGCAGGGCGACACCGATGCGGTTGATTCCAATGGCTATATCTATATCAACGGCGGTGTTCTCAACATCACAGCGCAGTCTCCGTTTGATTATGACATGGGTGCTGAACTCAATGGCGGCACGCTGATCGTGAACGGCACAGAGACGACAGAGATCACCAACCAGATGATGGGTGGCATGCCCGGTGGTGATATGGGCGGTATGCCTGGCGGACAGCAGCCTGGTATGGGCGGTCAGCAGGGCGGTCCCGGCGGCATGCAGCCGTAACAGGTGCGCGGCAGCCATGAAAGGCAGGTGTGAAATCGGATGCGGGTATCAACTGCAAAAAGTGGTTGACAACCCGTGTCCGAATCTTTATTATTAGTTTGTTAGCCAAACGGCATGCGCCCGTGGCGGAATAGGCAGACGCGCACGTTTGAGGGGCGTGTGGGTAACACCGTGCTGGTTCAAGTCCAGTCGGGCGCACCACTTAAAAGCATCTCCGATGGAGGTGCTTTTTTCATGCCTGATCATGAATTTGTCAAGGTTTTCTGCTGCATCGTGTGTTTTTAGTATCAGAACCAACTTTTTTGTGTTACACTCTACGTGCTATGCGCACTGCTGCAATCAGACTTTGTAACAGAGAATGAATGATGTGATAGAAAGAGAGCGATTCTTTGATCCCTAAATTCAGTGTTAAAAAACCTTATACAGTACTCGTCATGGTCGTCGCGATCCTCGTGCTCGGCTATGTTTCGTTTACCCGTATGACACCGGAGCTGTTTCCGAATATCAATCTTCCGTATGTGGCGGTCATGACTCCCTGGCCCGGCGCAGCGCCGGAAGAGGTGGAACAGAATGTGACCATTCCGCTGGAGGAACAGCTGGCGACGCTGGACGATCTGAAGTCCATGCAATCGCAGTCGATGGAGAGCTATTCGCTGATCATACTGGAGTTCGAGAGCAGCGCCAATCTGGACGTTGTATCGGTCGACATCCGGGACAAGGTGGATCTGGCGGACAACGGCTTTGAAGACATGGTCCAGGACCCCATCATCTATAAGATGAACCCGAACATGATCCCGACCACCGTTGCGGCGGTCAACAGAGAGGGGATGACGTCCGAGGAACTGTCGACATTTGTAGAGAACGATCTGATGCGCCGGCTGGATGCCATCAACGGCGTGGCCAGCGTTTCCACGGCGGGGCTCGTTGAGAGCACTGTGCATATCGCACTCGATCCCGACAAGATCAAAAAACTGAACGACGATCTTGCCAAGCAGATCAATGCGGCAACGGATGAGGCGAAGAGCGGCATCGAGAGCGGCATTTCGGCCGCGGAGAGCGGTCTCTCGCAGGTGGATGCCGGCAAGGAGCAGATCAAAAAAGCGCAGCAGGAACTGGCAGCACAGCGCGAGATGGTAGGCCCGGCGCTCCAGCAGATCGCCCAGCTGGTGGCGGCAAGAGATGCGGCACAGCAGATCGCGGATGCGATGGAACAGGCCGGCGGCCAGATTCCTGAAATCCCGGAAATTCCTGATATCCCGGGACAGGAGACACCGGACATTGATCCGTCGCAGATCCCGGAAGCCGATCCGCAGGCTGCCGTCAAGGCGGCACAGGATGCACTCGACGCGGCTGTCGGGCAGCTGGCACCTTATAAAGAACAGCTGAAGGCGGTTGGTGTCGATATCGACGCGATGACAAAGGATGCGGCGTCCGCACAGGCTGCGGTTTCTGCTTTCAATATTGCGATGACCATGACGGCGGATGAACTCAGTAATTCGATGTCTGATTTGTCTGCAACGGACGCATACCTTCGTTCTTCGATCATGCAGCTGCAGACGACGCTCGGCACGATCGAGGCACAGGCCGGCAGCGCTTCCAAGGTCGACCTCACGACGGTGCTTTCGGCTGCCAATATCTCGCAGATCCTGACGGCAGAGAATTTTGACATGCCCGCCGGCTATATTTCCGAAAATGAAACCGATGCGATCGTATCCGTCGGCGAAGGCTTTACGGACCTGTCCGAGATCGAGGAATTGATCCTGTTCGATCCAGGTGTCGACGGGTTTGACCCTGTCCGCATCAAAGATGTCGCGACGGTCGAGTATATCAACAACAGCGATGAAGTATACGCGCGGATCAACGGGGAAGACGGCATCCTGCTGTCGTTCTCCAAACAGTCCGATGTATCGACCTCAGAGGTCTCCGACAATATTCTGGAGGCGTTCGATGACCTCAGCGCCGAGTATGAAGGGCTGTCCTTCTATGTGCTCTCCGACCAGGGCGAGTACATCCGCATCGTGATCGACGGTGTGCTGCGCAACCTGCTTCTTGGTGCCGTTCTGGCGATCCTGATCCTGCTGCTGTTCCTGCGGGATATCAAGCCGACGTTCATTACGGCCGTGTCGATCCCGGTCAGCCTGACGTTCGCGCTGGTCCTGATGTATTTCTCCGGCGTTACGCTCAATATCATTTCGTTGGCGGGTCTTGCTGTCGGTGTCGGTATGCTGGTCGACAACTCCATCGTCGTCATCGAGAATATCTACCGCCTGCGGCACATGGGCGTCAGCAAGGTGCAGGCCGCAGTGACCGGCGCTTCGCAGGTGGCGGGGGCGATTACAGCTTCCACGCTGACCACCATCTGTGTCTTCTTCCCGATCGTATTCGTCGACGGGTTCACAAAAGAGATCTTTACAGATATGGCGCTGACGATCGGCTATTCGCTGTTCGCAAGCCTTTTCATTGCGCTGACTGTCGTACCTGCCATGGGCAGCACGATGCTGGAGAAGACGAGCGAGAAAGCGTGGTTCTCCGACCGCAACCGAGGCCTGCTGAAGAAATACATGTTCCTGCTGGATAAAGCGCTGGCACATCGTGCACTGACGCTTCTGATCGTCGTTGTCCTGCTGTTTGCTTCCGCGGCAGTGCTCATGGGCAGGGGGATCGAATATATGCCGCCGATGGCGAGCCAGCAGATCTCCGCCTCCGTAACGATGCCTGAGGGCACGGAGGATGCCGATGCTATGCGTATCGCAGATGAGATCGCAGAAGAGACGATGGCGATCGACGGGGTTGATACAGTCGGTATCATGCCCGCCAACTCGACAGCCTCTATCATGGGCGTGAGCGGGGCGGCTGACTTCAGCGAGATGACCATGTACGTGCTGCTGGATGCGGACAAGATCTCCGAGAATGCCAAAGTTTCGGCGAAGATCACGGAGATCGGTACGGCAAAGGGCTGTGAAATGTTCGTCTCCGGCGATGTGGATATGACGCAGATGATGGGCGGCAGCGCGATTTCAGTTGATGTATTTGGCGACAACAATGACGATCTGCGCAGTGCAGTCGTGATGATCGAGGATGCGCTGCGCGGCATGGAGGAACTGCAGGAAGTCTCCGATGTCAATGAGAACTCGCAGGATGAAGTGGTCATCGTTGTCGATAAGAACAAGGCGATGGAGAAGGGCATGACGGTCGCACAGGTCTACCAGACGGTGCAGCAGGCGCTGTCCGACACCAGCCGTCCCACATCGATCCGCTACGAGGGCGGCGACCGTGACATCGTGATAGAAACCGGCGAAAACAATCGCCTCACCCGCAGTGATCTGGAATCGCTCGAACTGACCTACGCCAACCAGATGACCGGGGACAGCGTCACCTTCAAACTGACAGATATCGCGGAAATCCGCGACGGCAAGACGCTCGCCTATATCGGGCATCTCGACCAGGCGCGCGGCATGACCGTAACAGCATCCTCCGCGACGGACGAGAGCCCGACGATCCTGCAGGAGAAGGTGGAAAAAACGATCGATGCACTTGAACTGCCGGACGGTATCCGGCTGGAATACGAAGGGCAGAATGAGCAGATCATGGATGCGATGAGGGATCTGATCAAGATGATGCTGCTCGGGATCCTGTTGATCTACCTCATCATGGTCGCGCAGTTCCAGTCGCTCCGTTCGCCGTTCATCGTCATGTTCACGATGCCGCTGGCGTTCACCGGCGGATTCCTGGCGCTGCTCATCACGGGCAACGTGTTCAGTATCGTCGGCATGATCGGCTTCATCGTCCTGCTGGGCATCGTCGTCAACAACGGGATCGTCCTTGTTGACTACATCAACCAGATGCGTCAGGAGGGCATGGAGAAGACGGATGCGATCCGCGAAGCGGGCGCTGCCAGAATTCGCCCGGTCCTGATGACGGCGCTCACGACCGTACTTGGTCTCATACCGCTCGCCTGCGGCGTCGGCGATGGCGCCGAGATGGTGCAGCCGGTCGCGATCGTCTGTATCGGCGGTCTGCTGTATGCGACACTGATGACACTTGTTGTTATCCCTGTTGTGTATGATCTTTTCACCGGTAAAAAGATTCATCACGTGAAAGACGAAGAGTTGACGGTGCTTGATATCTGATGATATAATTTCATTTGATGTGCCGGCGTGATGGAATTGGCAGACGTGCCGGATTCAAAATCCGGTGGTGGCGACACCGTGCGGGTTCGACCCCCGCCGCCGGCACCATAACGAAGGCATATTATGAAGGTGTAAGTTTTTAAGGAGGAAACATAATGAATAGCCAGACTCTGACCATGTTCGTACCTCTTATTCTGCTGATCGTAGCGATGTATTTCCTGCTGATCCGTCCGCAGAAGAAGAGGGAGAAGGAAGTCAACAACATGCGTGCGAACCTGCACGTAGGAGATGAGATCGTCACGATCGGCGGCATCTGCGGCAAGATCGTCAAGACCAAGGACGAGAGCATCGTGATCCAGGTCGGTGCGGACAAGGTCAAAATGGAAATGATGAAGTGGTCCGTTTCCAAAGTCGTCAACCCCGCAGAAGCAAGAGCGGCCAGAAAGGCTGAGAGAGCAGCTGCGAAAGAAGAGGCTGAGGAAGAAGCACCGAAGAAGGCCATGCCCAAGCGCATGAAGAAGGCTGAGGAAGTTGTTGAAGAAGCAGAAGTCAAGGCGGAAGAGGCTGTCGAGGCTGCTGAAGAAAAGGCTGCTGAGGCTGTCGAAGAAGCAGAGGCTGCTGCTGAAGAAGTTGCTGAGGCTGTCAGCGAGGCTGCTGACGCCGAGTAATCGCATCGGCGCAGAGCGATTCCCGGAAAGGGAAGCACATATAGACTATAAGATGTAAAGGACCCGTGAAAACGGGTCTTTTCTTTGTTATACGATGTTGTTATGAAGTCCAAAATGCTGTATAATAACTTGGTATATTTTTTTGATGAGGAGTTTTTTCTATGAAGAGCACAGCATTTAAAAGAGTTTTAGCAGTATTATTGATCATCCTTACAATTTTCGGCTGGTTCATCACCGTCAAGGGCATTCCCGGCAAGATGGATCCGGTCGCATCCAAGATCCAGCGAGGGCTGGATATCGACGGCGGCGTCTACGTCGTCCTGGAAGCGACGGATACAGAAGGCATGTCCGATGAAGAACTGCGCGACGCGATGGAAAGAGCACAGCTCGTCATCCTGCGCCGTGTCGATGCCATGGGTCTGACCAATCCGAACGTATCCCTGGAGGGTACGGACCGGATCCGTGTCGAGCTCCCCGGTGTCGAGAACGCGGAAGATGCGATCGAGATGATCGGTAAGACAGCCCAGCTGCAGTTCACGCTGGCGGACGGAACGGTCATCCTGACGGGTAACAATGTCAAGGATGCAGCCCTGTCGACGAGTTCGGAATACGCAGGCTATGTTGTATCCCTCGAGTTTGACAGCGAGGGGGCAGAGGCCTTCACGGAGGCGACACAGGTCACGGCGAACGGCGGCGTTCCGGCTACGATCACGGCACCCACCGGTGCGCTGGTTCCGGACAATTCGATCGTCATCATGCTGGACGATCAGATCATTTCCTATCCGACAGCAAGAAAGGTCATCACCGGTTCCTCCTGTATCATCGAGGGCAACTTCACGCAGGACGAGGCGGCCAACCTGGCAGCACTCATCCGCGGCGGTTCTCTGCCGGTCCCGCTGCAGGAAATCAGCTCTTCTTCGCAGACAGCGACCATCGGTGTCGACGCATTCCATAAGAGTGTCATCGCCGGCATCATCGGTCTGATCATTATCTTTCTCATGATGCTGTTCTTCTACCGCATCATGGGTGTGGCGGCTGACATCGCGCTGGCCCTGTACGTCGTCATCGTCATCGGTGCGATGGCGCTCATGGGCAGCGTTCTGACGCTCCCCGGCATCGCCGGTATCATCCTGTCGATCGGTATGGCGGTCGACGCGAATGTCATCATCTTCAACCGTATCAAAGAAGAAATCGCGGCCGGCAAGACCATCCGCGTAGCAGTCAAGAGCGGGTACAAGCGTGCGCTTGGCACGGTCATCGACTCGCAGGTAACGACCCTGATCGCTACGGTCATCCTGTATCAGCTCGGTACCAGCTCGGTCAAGGGCTTCGCATGGACCCTGATGCTCGGTATCATCGCCAGCATCATCACGGCGGTCTTTGTCACCCAGTTGTTCCTCGTTCTGTTTGCGGACAGCAAAGCGTTCGCCAAGAACTCTCTGTTCTGCATGAACGAAGACGGCACCCAGAAATTCCACATCAAGAAGAAGTTCACTTTCATCGCCAACCGCAAGAAGTTCTTTATCGGCAGTGCAGCGGTCATCGTTGTCGGTCTGGTACTGGCGTTGACAGTCGGCATGAACTACGGTATCGACTTCACCGGCGGCACCATGATCCACATGGATATGCACGGACAGGTCTCCGAACAGGATGTCAAGGCTGTTGCGGATGAACAGGGCATCAATACCAATCAGATGGAAGTCCTGTTCACTGGAGACAATGGGGAGCAGGCCATCATCAAGACCAACGAATCGCTGGACAATGATGCAAGAAAAGCCTTTACCGGAGCGCTGGAAGAAAAATTCGGCCTCACGGACGAAGACGTTCTTGAGAGTGAGTTCTTCGGTCCGACGGTCGGCAAGGAGCTGACCAAGAACGCACTGACCTCGCTGCTGCTGGCGGCGATCGGCATGCTGATCTACATCCGTATCCGGTTCCGTGAGTGGAAGTTCGGGGCAGCGGCCATCCTTGGCGTATTGCATGACGTCTTTATTATGATCGCGTTCTATGCGGTCTTCCGCGTTACGGTCAACAACCCGTTCATCGCAGCGATCCTGACAGTCGTCGGATACTCGATCAACGATACCATCGTTATCTTCGACCGTGTTCGTGAGAACGCAAGACTGCGTCACAGCGGCAGCACGGAACAGCTGCTGGATGACAGTATCAACCAGACACTGTCCCGTTCTGTTATGACTTCGCTGACCACACTGGTCGTTATGATCCCGTTGCTCGTCATGGCGGGCGACGCGATCCGCGAGTTCACACTCCCGCTGATGGTCGGCGTTATCACAGGCTGCTATTCCTCGATCTTCATCTGCAGCCCGCTGTACTATGTCATGACTAAGAAGGAGCGTCAGAGCCGCTATGAAAAGCAGATCGCCAGCAAGGGCAAGAAGAGCGGCAAAAAATACGTAGGCGCGGTTTCCACCAAGAAGCCGAAAGAAACAACTGAAGAGCCGGCTGAGACCGGTAAGAACGGCGAGAAGATCGTCGGTGCGATCCCGGCGGACATGAAGGACGACTTCGAAGAGATCACCGGCGAAAAGCAGGAGATTCTGGCCTCCGTTCCGCAGGATGTCGCAGACGAGTTCGATAAGATCACAGAAGAGGAACTGCTGGAAGAAGCGGAAGTCTCCGATGCGATCGATGAAGACATTCTCGAAGCAGCCGAAGAGGCTGTGATGGGCAAGAAGAAAGGGTACCATCTTTCTTCCGCAAAGGCCCACAAGAAGACGAGAAAAGCCAAGAGATAAAGTAAGTATCAGGAGATAACACGTGTATCAGTCAAAAGCCGAATTCCTGGAAGGACTCAAAAAGCTCAATCCTTTCTACGATGTGGAACGCATCGGGAAGGCTTTTGATGTGGCCGAAAAAATGCATGAAGGGCAGCTCCGAAAGTCCGGCGAGCCGTATCTGATCCATCCCATAGCGGTGGCGCAGATCCTGGCAGAGCTCGGCATGGACGAGGTGACCATCATGGGCGGTCTGCTGCACGATGTTGTCGAGGATACACCTTACACCGAAGAAGATATGAAGAAGGACTTCGGGGAGGAAGTGGCGCTGCTTGTCCAGGGCGTCACCAAACTGGCTTCCCTGAAGTTCGAAAGCAAAGAGGAACGGCAGGCGGAGAACCTGCGCCGGATGTTCCTGGCGATGAGCAAGGACATCCGCGTCCTCATCATCAAGCTTTCCGACCGGCTCCACAATATGCGGACCATCAACTACATGAGCGAGGAGAAGATCCGCGAGAAGTGCCGGGAAACGCTGGACATCTATGCGCCGCTGGCGAGCCGGCTCGGGATCTATGCGATGAAGATGGAGATGGAAGACATCGCCATGAAGCATCTGTACCCGGAGGCTTATGAAAACATTGCGACCGCCCTGAATGCCAAGAAGGACGAGCGCAATGCGGCGATCGACCGCGTCATTGGAGAAGTCAGAGAGTCGCTGGAAGATCTGCACATCAAATACGAGATCTACGGCCGCTCCAAGCATTTCTACAGCATCTTCAAAAAGATGCAGTACCAGAAGAAGAATATCGATGAGATCTTCGACCTGATGGCCATCCGCATCATCGTGGACAGCATCCGCGACTGCTATGCGGTCCTGGGCGTTGTACATACCATGTGGACCCCTATTCCAGGGCGATTCAAAGACTATATCGCCATGCCCAAGCCCAACATGTACCAGTCGATCCATACGACGGTCATGGGCGACGAAGGCATGCCTTTTGAGATCCAGATCCGTACTTACGAAATGCATCACATCGCTGAGTACGGTATCGCAGCCCACTGGAAGTACAAGGAAGGCAAGACCGACGGCAAGAGCAACAATGATGAAGTCAAGCTGTCCTGGCTGCGCCAGGCGCTCGAGTGGCAGCAGGAGACGAACGATCCGACCGAGTTCATGGAATCGCTCAAAGTTGATCTGTTCTCCGGTCAGGTATTTGTATTCACCCCGAAGGGGGACGTCATCGATCTGCCCGCGCAGGCGACACCGCTCGACTTTGCTTTCAAGATCCACTCGGATGTCGGTGCGAAGTGCATCGGCGCCAAGGTCAACGGCAAGATGGTCCCGATCGACCACACGCTCGAAAATGGCGATATCATCGAGATCATGACAAATCCGAACTCGAGCGGTCCGTCGATCGACTGGCTCAAGATCGCCAAGAGCAGCAATGCCCGGGCAAAGATCCGCCAGTGGCTGAAGAGAGAAAACAAGACAGATAATATAGACCGCGGCAAGGAACAGCTCGACCGCTATCTGCGCCGCAAGAGCCTGGATCCGAAGGAATTGATGAAGAACAGCTACATCGCCAGAGCGGCGAAGGAGATGGGCTTCAGCAAGCCTGATGAACTGTTCGCACAGGTCGAGAACGGCGGTACGCTCCTCACCAGGGTCAAAGACGTGCTGGTCGGGTTCTACAAGGCCGACCAGGAGGAAGCAAAGAAAAAAGAAGATAATCTCGCAGAGAATCTGGTCAATGCGGAGAAGCCGAAGCAGCACAAATTCCGCCCGGACGAGAAGGTCGGTGTGCAGGTGCGCGGCGCAGAGGGGATGGATTCGCTTCTGATCCGCATGAGCAAATGCTGCAATCCGGTTCCGGGGGACGACATCATCGGTTACATCACCAAGGGACGCGGCATCTCTGTTCACCGCAAGGACTGTGTCAATATCACGACCATGCCGGAGAACGAAAAGGGACGTCTCATCGACGTCGACTGGGTCGCCGAAAGCGGCGGCGCATACGATGCGGAGATCACGATCGAATCGGATGACCGCAAGGGACTGTTCTCGGATATTTCGAAGGTCTGTGATACCAATGATGTTGCTATCGTGGCGGTCAACACGCACGGCGTGCGCGGAGAAGTGGTCACGATTCATATGACGCTCGCCATCAAGGATACCGATCAGCTTGCCAAGCTGGTGGCTGCATTCCGCATGGTGCGCGGCGTTTCCAAGGTCTACCGGTCACGCGCATAGCGTGTGTACAGACCCGGAGAAAGGGAAATACCATGAAGATCCGTTGCCTTCCCAGCGGTCCGCTGGCAGTCAACACTTACCTTGTGAATGATCCTGATACCAATAAAGGATTTATTGTCGACCCAGGTGGTTTTGATAAACGCATGGTCGATATCATCAACGAAGAGACGATCGAGATCGTCTACATCGTCCTGACCCACAGCCATTACGATCACATCGGCGGTGTGCCCGAATACAAGGCGCTCTTCCCGACGGCAAAGATCGTGATGTCTGCGGCGGAGATGGACTTCTTCAAGGATGAAAACGGTATGATCAGCACGCGTGAATACGGGATGTTCGTCAGCTTCAAGCCCGACGTGCTCGTACACGAGGGAGATATAATCACCGTCGGCAATATGAGCTTCCACATTGTCCTCACCCCGGGGCATACGCCCGGCGGGATGTGCCTGATCGGCGACGGCGTCGTCTTCAGCGGTGATACGCTGTTCCGCGCTTCGATCGGCAGGACGGACTTTGAGGGCGGCTCCTACGAACAGATCTGCGATGCGATTCATCGCAAGCTCTTCGTACTGCCGGATGACACGCACGTGCTCCCCGGACATATGGGAGATACGACCATCGGTTTTGAAAAGCGCAACAATCCGTTCGTCTAAACGGGTGGCGGCGCAAATCAGTAAGAGAACACATTCAGGCGATTGCACATACATGACAGAAATCAAACCCACTGCTGAAAAGAATACTGCGCCTCTAAAGATCGCGTTTGCGAAGCCGCAGACCCCGTCGCACAAAACCGGGGATAAGACGCAGGAACTGGAAGAGCTGATCAAAGTCTTTCTTTCTCCTGATGCGTTCACGATCGCGGAGGACGGCAGCGGGCAGATCGATCTGCTCGTTCCCTACGACCCGGACGGCAATGTCCGGAAACGGTTTCTGTATGAGACGCTGAGCAGGATGACCGGCGAGGCTCCGGAATGGGGCATCATGACCGGGGTGCGGCCGGTCAAAAAAGCCGGTGAGTTGATGCGGGCAAACGGTACTGCGGAAGCCCAGCGCATCCTGCGTGAAACGTTCCTGCTGTCGGAGAAGAAAGCTCGTCTGCTGACGGATATCTACGCCTATCAGCAGGCATCGCTCGGAGACCCTGCGCCGGAGAGCGTCAGCGTCTATATCGGCATCCCGTTCTGTCCGACCAGATGTCTGTACTGCTCATTCGCATCCAACCAGGTAAAGGGGGATGAAATCGACCGGTACTTTGCAGCGCTGCTCGAGGAAGTCGCGTTCCTCGGCGCACTGTTGAAGGAAAAGAACATGTTCTGCGAATCGCTGTATATCGGCGGCGGTACGCCGACGACGCTGTCCGCAGAACAGATCGGCCGGCTTCTTGCAACGGCGCGCACGGAGATCCCCGGCGCGGCGCAGGAGGCAGGCGGCAGATATACATATCAGGAACTGACGCTGGAAGGCGGCAGACCCGATACGCTGACCCCGGAGAAACTGGCTGCTGCGAAGGCGGGCGGGGTGACCAGGATCAGCATCAACCCGCAGACCATGAAAGACGAAACGCTGGTGCGGATCGGCCGCAGCCATACGGTCACACAGATCCGGGAGGCGTTCGCCATGGCCAGAGAGGCCGGCTTTGATGATATCAACGCCGATCTGATCGCCGGTCTGCCCGGGGAAGATGAATATGACTTTGCCCGCAGTTTAGAGGAGCTGCTGACGCTTGCGCCGGAAGGTATCACCGTCCATACGCTGGCCGTGAAGCGCGCCTCCAGACTGAAGGAAGAAGATAAGGACTATCACTACCGCAACGGCCGGACGACGCAGAAGATGCTCGAAGCGGCGGACCGGATCCTGCGGCAGAGCGATTACAAACCCTATTATCTCTACCGCCAGAAACACATGTCCGGCGCGGGAGAGAACACAGGCTGGTGCAAACCGGGCAAGGAAGGGCTCTACAACGTCCGCATCATGGACGAACACCAGAGCATCCTGGCAGCCGGCGCAGGGGCGATGAGCAAGGCTTATTTCCCGGAGGAAGACCGGCTCGAACGGGCACCGGACCTGACCAACTACGAACTCTACATCGAAAGGCTCGAGGAGATGAAAGAGCGCAAGAGAACGCTCTTCGCCGGCATCGGGCCGTTCGGAGGAAGATAAACAACATCCATTACTACTAAACGGAGGAAACAACATGCTGACGATTGCACCGAAAGGGACAAAAGACGTTCTGCCCGATGAAGTGTACAAGTGGCACTACGTGGAGCGTGCGTTCGCAAACATCTGCGAGCGGTACGGCTTCCGCGAGATCCGTACGCCGGATTTTGAGCACACAGAGCTCTTTAAGCGCGGCGTCGGTGACACGACGGACATCGTGCAGAAGGAAATGTATACCTGGGAGCAGGCAAAGCGCAGTCTGACACTGCGTCCCGAGGGGACCTCTCCCGTAGTCCGCGCGTTCGTGGAACACAAACTGTACGCGGAGGCTCAGCCGTCCAAGTACTACTACAACATTCCGTGCTTCCGTTATGAGAAGCCGCAGTCCGGACGTCTGCGCGCCTTCCACCAGTTCGGCATCGAGGTGTTCGGCACCAACAACATGATGGCGGACGCGGAAGTTATCGCGCTGGGACACGACTTCCTGCAGGAGATGGGCATCACCGACATCGAGCTGCGCATCAATAGCATCGGCTGCCCGAACTGCCGCTCGAAGTACAGAGAAGTGCTCAAGGACTTCCTGCGCCCCAAGTACGACTGCCTCTGCGACACCTGCAAGAGCCGGTTTGACCGCAACCCGATGCGTATCCTGGACTGCAAATCACCGGAGGATCAGGAACTCGTCAAGGATGCACCGAAGATGCTCGATCACCTCTGTGACGAGTGCAGAGAGGCATTTGAAGAACTGAAGGCGGATCTGGATGCGATGGGCATCCCGTACGTCGTTGACCCCGGCATCGTCCGCGGCCTCGATTACTACACAAAGACCGCATTTGAGTTTGTGACAACCGCGATCGGCGCACAGGGCACCGTCTGCGGCGGCGGCAGATACGACCACCTGAGCGAGGAGCTCGGCGGACCGCCCATCCCGGGCGTCGGCTTTGGCCTCGGTATCGAACGCCTGCTGATTACCATGGAGGCGAGCGGCAAGGAGATCCCGAAGCCGGCAGGCGCTGATGCGTTCATCGTCGTCATGGGCGACGCGGCCAGAATGGAAGGGCTTTCTCTGATGCGCAAACTGCGTGCGGAAGGTCTGAAGGTCGAGATGGACGACATGGGCCGCAATGTCAAGAATCAGTTCAAGTATGCGGACCGCACCGGCGCGAAGAGCGCGATCGTGATCGGCGACACCGAGATCGAGCAGAAGGTCGTCTCCCTGAAAGACATGGAGAGCGGCGATCAGGTGACGATCCCGATGGACGAGATCGTATCCGCACTGATGGAAAGAAGAGGGCAGTAATGAGCAGATTATTCAAGCGGACCTGCATGTGCGGGGAAGTGACAGAAGCATATATTGGCAAGGAAGTTGTGATCAACGGCTGGGTCGCAAAAGCACGCGACCTCGGCGGCCTGATTTTCTGCGACGTGCGCGACAAGAAGGGCATCGTCCAGGTTGTCTTCAACGAAGACGTTCCGGCGGATGTGCTCGAGAAGGCCGGCACGCTGCGCAGTGAATTCGTTGTCGGCGTGAAGGGCACCGTCAGAGAAAGAGAATCGATCAATCCGGACATTCCGACCGGCAAGGTCGAGATCCTGGCGAGTGACCTCGAGATCTACGCCAAGGCGGACACACCGCCCATCTACATCAAGGATGACGACAATGTCGACGACAACCTGCGCCTGAAGTACAGATACCTCGACCTGCGCAAGAAGAGCATGCAGGACAACCTGACATTCCGTCATAAGCTGGCGAAGCTGGCGCGTGACTACTTTGACGAGAACGGCTTCACCGAGGTGGAAACGCCGATGCTCATCAAGCCCACACCGGAAGGGGCGCGCGACTACCTCGTGCCGAGCCGCATCCACCACGGGCATTTCTACGCGTTGCCGCAGTCCCCGCAGATGTTCAAGCAGCTGCTTATGGTCGGCGGGACAGACCGCTACATGCAGATCGTCAAGTGCTTCCGCGATGAGGACCTGCGTGCGGACAGACAGCCGGAATTCACCCAGATCGACCTCGAGATGTCCTTCGTCGACGAAGAAGACATTCAGACGATCCAGGAAGGCTTCATCAAGAAGGTCATGAAGGAACTGAAGGGGATGGACATCGAGACACCGTTCCCGCGCCTGACCTGGGAGGAAGCGATGGAGCGCTACGGCTCCGACAAGCCGGACACCCGTTTTGGCTTTGAACTGAAAAAACTCGATGCGCTGTTCGAAGAGGGCGGCGCACTGGCCGGGACCGAATTCAAGGTCTTCAACGACTGCCTGGCAGCCGGCGGCAATATCCGCGGCATCTGCATCGAAGGTGGTGCAGCGCCGTACACCAGAAAGAAGATCGACAAGCTGACCGAGAAGATCCGCAGCTACGGAGCGAAGGGGCTTGTCTGGATCAAGAAGGACAACGGGGAATTCACCTCGTCCGTCAACAAGTTCTTCAACGCGGAGCAGCTCGGCGCCATTGCCGAGGTCTTCGGTGCGAAGGACGGCGACATGATCCTGATCGTTTCCGACAAGGCGAAGGTCACCTACGATGCGCTCGGCTTCCTGCGCCGTCATATCGCAGGGGAGATGGGCCTGCTCGATGACAACCAGTTCAACTACCTGTGGGTCGTCGACTTCCCGCTGTACGAGTACAGTGAGGAAGAGGACCGCTACGTCGCGATGCACCATCCGTTCACCTCGCCGAAACTGGAAGATCTCGACATTCTCGAGTCCGACCCGGGCAAGGTCAAGGCGCGCGCCTACGACATTGTCCTGAACGGTGTGGAACTCGGCGGCGGCTCTATCCGTATCCACGACAGAGATCTGCAGGAGCGGATGTTCAAGGTGCTCGGCCTTGGCGAAGAGGAGATCGAAGAGAAATTCGGCTTCCTCGTAGAGGCATTCAAGTACGGTGCACCGCCGCACGGCGGACTGGCTTACGGCTTTGACCGCATGGTTATGCTGCTGACCGGTCAGCCCAGCATCCGCGAGGTCATCGCGTTCCCGAAAAACCAGGCTGCGCTCTGCATGGTCTCCGGCGCTCCGGGACCGGCAGGCATCGATCAGCTCGAGGAACTTGGCCTTGCCGTCACAGATGTAGAGGAAGATGCAGAATAGCATACAGCGCTGCTCTTAGAGACAGGGCTGATTACATATCGTAAAAGAAACTGCGGTTGTCTGTTTCCGGACAGCTGCAGTTTTTTTATATGCCGGAATGGTATAGAATAGTAACAGAATATAGATGCTCTGAGTCTTTGCAGAAAGGAGGCAGACTTATGAAACTAGATCTGTACATGTTCCAGGGCTGTCCGTTCTGCCGGCGCGTGCTTGCGGCGATCGAAGAGATGGGCCGCACAGATGTCGCGATGCACGATATTCACAAGAATAACGATGACCGGCGCACGCTTCTGGCAGTCGGCGGCAAAGAGCAGGTGCCATGTCTGTTCATCGACGGCGAACCGCTGTATGAAAGTCTCGACATTATCGCGTGGCTGCAGGCGCACCCCCAGGCGTAAAGACTGCCGTGCAAAGTACCGTCTGCAGGTATCAACAGCATGAACGGGTTTGCAACACTGGGATGGCCGCATATTCTGATGCTCATCTGCTGTCTGGCAGCAGGTGCTGTTTTGGTACGCCTGACCGGGAAGCCGGGGGATGTCTCACTGTCCGCAACCGGCGGCTGTCCACCGCTCGTCAAGGCTGCCGCTGTGCTTCTCATTCTGCTGGAGGCAGGGCAGGATGTATTCCTGCTGGTCACAGGGTTGGAGCCGGTCACGGAGCACCTGCCGCTGCATCTGTGCAGTCTCGGAATCTTTGTGAACCTGTACGGGGCGTTTTCTGATTCACGTCTTTCGGCTGCGCTGCGGGAGATCTCGCTGATGTTGATCGCACCGGGGGCGGTCTTTGCCATGCTGTTTCCCGACTGGACATATATGCCGTTATGCTCGGCATTATCGGTCATCGGCTTCGCCAGTCATACGCTGCTTGCTGCGGTGCCTCTTATGATGCTGCGGGCAGGTGTTGTCCGTCCTGCTGTCCGCCACTGCTGGTATCCGCTGGCGTTTCTGGCAGCCGTCAGTCCGCCGGTCTATCTGTTTGACAGGGCTTTCGGGTACAACTATCTGTTCCTGCGCAGCCCGGTCGAAGGAACACCGCTTGCCTGGTGGGCGGCAAGACTGGGGGAACCGTGGTACCTGCTGGGGATCCTGCTGATGATCCTCGCTCTGCTGGCATTGGAATATGCAGCCGTCTATGCAGGCGGCCGCAACAGACACTAAAAACAGGAGTGATCATGATGGATAAGAAAATGATTGATAGAAGACAGGAACAGATCGACCGGATCACGGTCAATGAAGCGCGTCTTGACCGGTGTACGGCGGCCCTGGCGATTCTTGAACAGGCGTTGCAGGGCTACGCGGATGTACAGCAGGACCTTCTGGATCTTGAATCGTATTACGCAAGCCGCACCTGGCTCTCCGATAAAGATGCACAGGAAAAGGGGACTTTGCCCGCAGACCTGAAATGCGGCGTGCTGTCCGAGGACGCAGTTTTTGATATGCTGACGGACAACAAAGAGCTCTGCGTCGCGATGGCGGAATTTCTGGCAGCGCTAAAGAATCGCTGAGCAAAAGATGATATCTGTCAAGCTAGTACAAAACAGTACAAAACTATTTGTATACATGATGTAAGTATTGACAATTTTCTGAAAGAGGATATGGTAAAAATATACTCGCAATATAAAAACGGGTATTGGGTCAATTCGTTGGCAGGAACTGCCTAAGGCAACCGCAATCATACTATACTCTGACCCGAAACATTTTGTAGTTATTGTTTGGAAGGAGGATGTTATGCAAGATCAAAGCATCGTTCTGGACCAGAAGGCAAAGAAAATCCCGCTCGTGGATAAAGTCATCTGGGCATCGACAGGCTTCCTGGCAAATCTGCCATGGGTCATTGTCGGCTACTATCTGCTGTTCTTCTACACAGATATTGTGAAGATGAATGCAGCACTCGCCGGCACCATCATCTTTGGTGCCCGCATGTTCGACGCCGTGACCGATATCCTGATCGGCTGGTGCATCGACAACTTCCACTTCAAGTGGGGCAAATACCGTTCCTGGGTCCGCTTCGCGATCCCGGCCAATATCATCCTGTGGCCGATGGTCTGGGCGGCTGTTGAAGGCGCTGGTGCACTGAACCTGTTCTTCGCGATCCTCGGCTACGGCTGCATGGGCGCGATCGGTTCGACTCTGTACTACATCCCGACCAACTGCCAGCTGATCATCATGACCAAGGATGAAGGCGAAAGAGCCAACCTGGTCGCATGGAAAGGCGTTGCCGGCAACCTGGCATCCGTCTTTGCAGTCGCGGTCTTCATGCCGATCGTCAACTTCTTTGGCGGCGGCAACCTCGGTTTCTTCCTCGCTGCTGTGATCATGCTCGTACCGCAGGTTGGTATCCTGTGGCTTGACTACTGGATGGCCAAGAAGTACGAACTGAACGAGGACGGCAGCTGGAAGGCGGAACTGGAGATCAAAAAAGAAGAGGGCAAGCGCATCCCGCTGGTCAAGCAGCTGGCTGAGCTGTTCAAAAACCGTCCGGCGCTCATCGTCGTTGTCGGTATCTTCATCATGAACATCATCATGGCGTTCCGTAACTCTGTTGCTGTTTATGTATTCAACTACTACTTCGAGCAGCCTGATATGGCGACACCGGCGCTGACCGCAATGACGATCGGCACCATCCTCGGTGCGTTCCTCATGAATCCCTGCATCAAGGTCATGAAGGACACCAACCGCGGCTATGTTGTCTGGACGTTCCTGACGGCAGGTGTCTACATCCTGTTCTGGGCACTGTGCCGGTACATGGATTTCGCGGCTGCACAGGCATCTCTGCACTATGGCCTGCTGTTCTGGCTCTTCGCTCTGACCGGCCTCATGTGCGGTGCTTACTACAACTTCTGCTATGTTGAACTCGCTATGGTTGCTGACTATGGTAAATGGAAGTATCATCGTGACCAGTCCGGTCTGATCTACTCCCTGAACGGGTTCTCCCTCACCGCTGCAACGGCTGTCGGCGGCTTCCTCCTCGGTATTGCTCTCAACAACATGGGCTACGAGGAAGGCATCCAGATGGATGAAGCAATGAAAGCCGGTCTGCTGTGGGTCGGCCTCATGATCCCGTCCTTCCTGACCATCGGCCATGCAGTCCTGCAGATGTTCTTCGGCCTGACCGACAAGCAGTACAAGGTCGTGAAGGCGGAACTCGATGCACGTGAAGCGGAAGAGGAAAAACTCCGTGAAGCCGGTATCGACGTCACCGAGATGGGTGCGCTGGCAGAGGCGGAAGAAGTTGCTGCTGAAGCAACAGCGGAGGCTGTTGATGAAGCGGCTGCAGCAGTCGAAGAAGTTGTCGGCGATGCTGCGGAGGCAGTACAGGATGTGGCAGACGCCGCAGAAGATGCTGTCGAAGATCTGAAAGAATAGTCTTCATAGACGCGATAGGTGAAAAGGGGGCAATCGCCCCTTTTTCACCTTATTTTTTTCGCTGGTATACCCGGAGCGGGGCGTGCCGGCGGCCATAAATAGAAAACAGAAGATGCAGTTTCACAGGATGTCCGGACTGTGTGTTCACGGGCGGAAAGGAGACCATAATGAGTGAATATATCCTTGCATATGACTTTGGCACCAGCGGCGTCAAAGCAGCACTCGTAGACTTTGAAGGTACGCTTCTCGGTTATGAGGAGGAGGGCTATCCGCTGATCTCCGAAGCGGTCGGCTATGCGGAGCAGGATCCCGACCAGTACTGGGATGCTGTCTGCAAAGCGACAAAGGCGGTGCTCGCGAAAGTCGGCGTGCCGGGCGAAGAAGTCGTCGGCATGTCGTTCGGCACACAGGGCATGGGCATTATTCCGGTGGATGAATCCGGCAACGTGCTCTATAACAACATCACCTGGGTCGACAGCCGCGCCAGAGAGCAGGCGGATCGCATGAATGCAAAGGCGGGAGAGAATATCATCGATGCCAGTGATGTCCTGCCGAAGATCATGTGGCTCAAGCAGTACCGCCCGGAAGTCTATGACAAGGCAAAGTATATCCTCGGCTGCACCGGTTATCTTAATATGAAGGCAACCGGAAAAATGACAACGGACTATACGGACGGCAACGGTCTGTATGCACCGGATGAAGATGTCGAGAAGATGTTTTACGGCATGTATGATCTGGCGGAACTCGATACTGCGAAGGTCCCGCCGCTGATCCCGACCGGCGGCTTTGTCGGCAACCTGACGGAGCAGGCAGCGGAGGAACTCGGCGTGACGACAAAGGTCGAAGTCTACATGGGTGCGGTCGACGTCACCGTAGCGGCTGTTGGTGCGGCCTGCTGCAAGGAGGGCGATGTCCATCTGTATCTCGGCACCTCCGGCTGGATCACCGCGATGATCGGCCCGAAGTTCCTGGCAGACACCTGCACCGGCATCTACCAGCTGCCCGGCCTCGATATCAACAATCTGATCTACGGCGGCTGCGTGCAGTCCGCGTGCCTTGCGTTCAACTGGACAATCGACAACTTCTACCGCAAGGAGAAGGAAGAACTCGGCGGCGGTGTCTTTGAACTCATCGAAAAAGAGATCGAGAACATCCCGCCCGGGTCCAACGGCATCATCGCCAGCCCGTGGCTCATGGGTGAGCGCTGCCCGATCATGGATGAGAAGACCAAGGGCGTCTTCATCGGTGTCAGCAATCTGACCGACCGTGCGGATCTCGTCAATGCGATGCAGGAGAGCATCGGCTACAGTCTGCGCATGCAAATGGACTACTACAAGCAGGATACCGGCAAGTGGCCTGAGAAGATCGGCTCCATCGGCGGCGGCTCGCTGAGTGACCACTGGATGCAGATGATGGCAGATATCATGGGCACACCGGTCTACCGTCCCGCAAACTGCAGACACTCCGGCGCGATCGGCGCAGCAGCCATCGTCGCTGTCGGTATGGGCCGTGTCGGCGTCAACGATGTCGATCAGTTCGTTCAGGTCGAGCGCACCTTCGAGCCGGATCCGGAGAGAGTTGCCATCTATAACGAGAAATACGAGACCTGGAAGAAGCTTTATCCAACTCTGAAGGATCTGTTCGCCGAGATGGCGGACCAGCAGTAAGCGGAAGGGAGATACACTATGACGATCCAGGAAGCGAAAGAACTCATGATCAAAGTTGCGCGTGAGGAAGACCGCCTCGACATGGTCAACACCTTTGAAGGCAATATTTCCATGCGCGTGGGGGATACGTACCTGATCACACCGTCACAGGTCGACAAACAGATGATGACGACAGAAATGATCGTTGAAACAGATGGGGAGGGGAATGTCCTCAATCCCGAGAATGGGATGAAACCGTCTTCCGAACTGAAAATGCATCTGCAGGCATACCGTGTACGCCCCGATATCCATGCGGTCATCCACAACCACAGCGCCTACGCGACGGCCTTCGCCGTTGCCGGCAAACCGATCGCGCCGAAGGGCTTTGCGGAGGCGATGGAGATCTTTGAACAGATCCCCGTCGTTCCCTACGGTACCCCCGGCACCCAGGCGATCGCAGACGGCTTTGCGGCGACGCTGCCGGACTACAATGCGGTGCTGCTGGAAAACCACGGTGTCCTGTGTGTCGGACCGACGATCGACCTCGCTTTTACCGAAGCACGCGCGGTGGAGAAGATCGCAAAGACCATGATCATGGCGCAGTTTCTGGGCGGGGAAAAGCCGATCCCCGATGATCAGCAGCCGGCGCTCACAGCGATCGCGCAGAACATCAAAAAGATGGTCATCCAGGGCGGTCTTGCGATCAACGAACAGGAAAAAGCAGAGCACTGATCATATGAATAAGTATAAGACGATCATTTTCTGCGACTTTGACGGGACAATCACGACAGAGGAAACATTCGTCGGCACGCTGATGCGTCTTTGCGAGGAAAAGGACCTTTATGAGTGGTTTGGAAAGTTTCAGAGAGGGGAGATCACGCTCCGCAAGTGCACGGAAACGCTCTTCTCCCTGGCGCCGTCCAGCCGCTGGCCTCTGGTGGAGGAATACGCGAAGACCGTGCAGTTCCGGCCGGGATTCGGCGAATTCCTGGACAGAGCAAAGGAACTCGGATACCCGGTCGTCATCATCTCTGGCGGGGTGCGCATCATGCAGGAGCCGATTCTGGCGCCGTACATGGACCGCATCGAGGCGTTCTACTCCTGTGATCTTGACATCAGCGGCGAATACACCGTCTTCACCAGTAAGTACGCGAACGACATACAGAACATGGATAAAGTGAAGATCATGGATCTGTATGAATATGAGCGGGCCGTCGCTGTTGGAGATATGGCCTCCACGGACTACCAGATGGCGAAAGCCAGCAACATCGTCTTTGCAAGGGATGAACTGGCAGAGGTGCTTGAAAAGGAGGGAACGCCGTTCCACAGATGGGAAACGTTCTTTGATATCATCCCGCATCTCGGGTAGCAGGAAAGCAATATGAAAGAGACCCCATCCAGATGGATGGGGTCTTTGTTGTTGATGTACAGCTGCAGCACGCAGAAACAGTATCAGACTTTGATCGGATCGATGATGTGGCGGAAGCCTTTTTCGATCAGGTCTTCCCGGTCAAAGATGAAGATCTCCTGACGCAGGCCGCAGATGAGGGACCCGATGACGACCGCATCGGTGTCTTCTTTGAATTCACCGCGCTCGATGCCCAGTCTGACGAGGTCGATGAATAGCTGTTCGATCTCACCGACATACGAAGCCCCGTGGTCCTTCATCACGATTTCCAGCATGCGTGCGCTGATCTTGCGATTCTTTAACGAGTCCTCGAGCCATTCCTGGAATGTGCCGTACAGGATCGTCTCGATGCTGTCCGCAGGGGAGAAACGCAGATTGACTACTTCGGCAAGATCCTCGTACTCGACGTGTGCGATGGCCCGCAGCAGGTCGTCCTTGGTGGGGAAGTAGTTGAAGAACGTCGCATAGGAAATATCCGCTGCATCTGCGATCTCGCTGACGGAGGTCTCGTCGTAGCCTTTTTCTTCAAAGAGGGGCTGCGCAGCGCGGATGATGGTGAACTTCTGGTTTCTCTTTTTGCGTTCCCGGCGGGAGAGAACCGCGGGGTCCTCACTCGGGATATTGATGATCGGTTTGTGATCCATGGTGTGCCTCATTTTTCTACTAGCTGTTTAATATTATATTACTGAAAAGTGATAATACAGTCAAGGAACGCAGGCGCGAATAGAGATATATGAGCATTTCTGCGAACAAAGGCGGAATATATTGCTGGTGTGAAGGCCGTGTATATTGACTATTTTCTCTGCAGATAATAAAATGAATTTACAGAAAATATACTCTGAGTCTAACAATGTATCGGAGTTGAAAGGAGGCGGACATGGCAAATCAGTATGTTCTGGCATTTGATCTTGGCACTTCCTCGATCAAGGTGGCGATCGTCGATCAGGATGCGAATATCATTGCATCCGGCAAGCGTCCGATCCTGCCAAAGTACCCAAAGAAGGGCTGGGCAGAGTCTGATCCGGAAGCCTGGTGGAAAGAGGGCTGCATCCTTTCCCGCGAGCTGGTGAAGGCGTCCGGCGTTGACCCGGCGGAGATCGTCGGCGTCGGTTTTGACGCGCCTTCAGCAGGGTGGATCCCCGTGACCAAAGAGAAAGGGGCTCTGTATCCCTCCATGATCTGGCTCGATGCGCGCGGAGAGGAAGTCCTGGACGAGTGCAATCAGGTCCTCGCGGAAGCGCTTGGTGTGCCCGGTCTTGAAATGTGGACGGGCAAGGATCCGGTCCCGAAAATGTGCTGGGTCAAGCGGTTCATGCCGGAGCTCTGGGAAGAGATGGATACTTTCCTGGCGGATGTCGGATACCTCGTCTACAAGGCGACAGGCGAGCTGACGATGCCGGTGCAGGAAGCGTTCACGTACGGCTATGACTGGAATGAGGGAGAGTGGAATCCCGGCCTTCTGGCGGTCTATGGGTTTGAGCCGGAGAAGATGCCGATCGTCACGCAGGCGGTCGATATTGCCGGCTATGTCACGGAGAAAGCGGCGGAGGAAATGGGCGTGCGTCCGGGTCTTCCTGTAACCACCGGTTTTTCCGACTGCAATGCGGCGGAGATCGGCGGCGGCTGCGTCAAACCAGGCGATGCGGCCCTGTATGTCGGCACGTCGATGCTGTTCACCACGACAACAGATCTGTGTCCGGAAAACAGCAATGCGTCGTATACGTATCCAGGCAGCAACCCGGCGTACAACATGCTCCTGTCCACCAACGACATCTCGGGCGGCTGCATCGACTGGGTGGTGGAACGGCTGTTTGAACCGGCCAGATACGGCAAATCCCTCGATGACTGCTATGCGGAAGTCGACAAGATGCTGGACGAAACCGCACCTGGTGCGAACGACCTGTTCTTCTCAACATCCTTCCAGGGCGAGCGGCAGCCGATCCTGGACAACTATTTCCGGGCGGGGTTCTGGAACCTGACCACCGAGCACTCCCGCAGCCACATGGTGCGGGCGGTCTACGAGGGCATCGCGTACCAGATCCGCTGGTCGCTCGAGACAATGGAGGCGACCTACCCCTACAAGTATGAGAAACTCCTCATGACGGGCGGCGGCGGCAAATCCGACCGGCTGGCGCAGATCATTGCAGACGTACTCGGTATCCCGATCGAGGTGGCGGAAGACCCGGGCTTTGCGGTGACCAAGGGGACCGCGTTCCTGGCCTTTATTGCGGCCGGTACGATGACGTTTGACGATATCCCGGACAAAGTCAAGGTGGCGAAGCGATTCCTCCCCAGAGAGGAAAATAAAGCCGTCTACGACCGCGGCATGTACTTCTATAAGAAGTATTACGAGACCAATAAAGAGTTCTTTAAGGAACTTAATAAATAATGCATAACGGCACCAGCCTCTGCGGCGGGGAGCAGCTATATTAAAACAAGGAGGAATATAATGAACGATTACAAGAAGTACAACATGATGTACAAATTCCCGGAGATCGCAGTCGAGGAAAAGCACATCGTTGCGACATATCAGGTCATCATCAAGACGAAGGATGCCGACAAGCTCGCCATGGCCATCGCGGACGAGCAGACAACCGGCACCTGGATCCGCGTTAAGTATGAAACAGAAGAGAAACGTGCGAAGTTTGGCGGCAAGGTCCTGTCGATCTATCAGATCCCGGCGATCGATCCCGGCTATGAACCGGACGAGACCTGCTACATCCTGCAGATCGGCTATCCGATGACCAACTTCTCGCAGGATATCTCCATGCTGCTGACCACGGTCATCGGCAATATCTCCGCCTCCGGCAAGGTCAAGATGATCGACCTGTCCATGCCGGAAGAGTGGCTGAAAGGCTTCCAGGGACCGAAGTTTGGTATTGACGGTATCAGAGAAGTGCTTGGCGTCTACGACAGACCGCTCACCAACTGCATGATCAAGCCCTGCATCAGCTGGACACCGGACGAAGGCGCGGAGCTGTTCTATGAGGCGGCGATGGGCGGCATCGACATCGTCAAGGACGACGAACTGCTGAGCGCGGATATGCCGTACTGCCCGCTCGAGGAGCGCGTTCCGAAGTTCATGGAGATGGAGAAGAGAGCGTATGAGGAGACCGGCGAGCACACACTGTACACGGTCAACATCACGACAGACCCCGCACATATCAAAGAAATGGCGTACAGAGCGCTGGATCTGGGTGCCAACGCTCTGATGGTCAACATGTACACCGTCGGTCTTGCGGCGACCCGCATGATCACCGAAGACCCGAACATCAACGTACCGGTCCTCGGCCATGTCGACTTCTCCGGCGCGACCGCCAGCAGCCCGTACTATGGCGTTTCCCACAACCTGTGGGTCGGCAAGCTCTCCAGACTGGCCGGCGTCGATATGGAGATCTACGGACAGCCCTACGGCAAGTTCCCGGCTGACCAGCTGGCACTGACCCGCGGCATCCACGCATTCACACAGGACTGGTATCACATCAAGCCCGTCCTCGCACTGGCTGGCGGCGGCACGATCGCACCGGCTGTTCCGTATATCATGCAGATGTACGGCGACGACTGCTGCATCGCGGCCGGCGGCGGTGTCCACGGCCATCCGATGGGCTCCAGAGCAGGCGCTATGTCCCTGCGGCAGGCGATCGATGCGACCCTCAAGGGCATCAGCCTGAGAGAGTACGCGCAGGATCATCCGGAACTCAAGGCTGCCTGCGATGTCTGGGGCTACGGCAAGGAAGAACTGCTGAAGAACTACGACCTGATGAACTAGGTCGCAATGTGGTCATGAAGGCAGATCACAGATATGATCTGATAAGGACTATCGGAGACGGCGCTGCAGAGATGCGGCGCCGTTTTCGTATCCGCAGCAGGGAAAGTATGGTATAATACGCACGACTTGGAGCGACTGGGAAGAAAGGGGCCAAAGATGGAGCAGGCAGACGTTTTCAGACTGGCAAAACCAAAGAAAAAAGGGCTGGCAGCACTGCTTTTCAGCCGGTTTATCGTGATCGCGGCGCTGATCCTGCTGCAGGTTGCCATGGTCGCTGCGGTCTATATCTGGCTGTCGCAGTACAAAACAGTGTACACGGTTTTCGTTGTGCTGTTTACCATGCTGATGATCGTCTATCTGTTCAACAGTCCGATGGATTCCTCCGCCAAACTGACGTGGATGTTCATCATCGCCATCGTGCCGATCGTCGGGGCGGTCTTTCTGTACTTTACGCAGGCCAACAACGGCAACCGCCGGCTGAAAGAAAAAGAGGCGGCGCTGATCGATCAGACCACCAATGCGATCCCGCAGGATCCGCGTGTCATGAAGGAACTGGAGGAGGATGGATCCGGTCTCGATGATCTGTCCGTCTATCTGCAGCGGAGCGGCTGCTTCCCGGTCTATGACAACACGGAAGTGCAGTATTTCTCCCTGGGCGAGTACAAATTCGCCGCGATGCTGGAAGAACTGCGCAAAGCGGAGAAGTATATCTTCATGGAATACTTCATCATCGAAGAAGGGTACATGTGGGGCGAGATCCTGAAGATCCTCGTGGAGAAAGCGAAGGCGGGTGTCGACGTGCGTGTGATGTACGACGGCATGTGCGAGATCTCCACGCTGCCGGCGGACTACTGGAAGCTTCTCGAAAAAGAAGGCATCAGGGCCAAGGCTTTTTCGCCGATCGTCCCGGTCCTATCCTCCCACTATAACTACAGAGACCACAGGAAGATCCTCGTGATCGACGGCAAGGTCGCTTTCAACGGCGGTGTCAACCTCGCCGATGAATACATCAACCGGATTGAACGGTTCGGGCACTGGAAAGACACAGCGCTGATGATCAAAGGCGAGGCGGTGAAGACCTTCGCGCTGATGTTCCAGCAGATGTGGAATATTACAGAAGCGGAGCCATCGTTCCTGCCGGCCGAAGAGACAGGGTACGTACCGGAATCGCCGAGCGGCTACGTCATGCCGTACAGTGATTATCCGCTGGATGGGGAGAGGGCCGGTGAATCGGTCTATATGGATATCCTGTACCGTGCGACAGACTATGTGCATATCATGACCCCGTATCTCATCCTGGACGGGGAACTGGAGACGGCGCTGCAATACGCAGCCAAGCGCGGTGTTGACGTCAAGCTGATCCTGCCTGGCATCCCGGACAAGAAGGTGGCGTATGCGCTCGCCAAATCGCACTATGCGGAACTGCTGCGGGCAGGCGTAAAGATTTACGAGTATACCCCCGGCTTTGTACACGCCAAGGTATTTGTCAGCGACGATAAGAAGGCGGTCGTCGGGACTATCAACCTGGATTACCGCAGCCTGTACCACCATTTTGAATGTGCCACATATCTCTATAAGACTTCATGCATCCCGGAGATCGAAGAAGACTTTGCGGATACACTGTCAAAGTGCAGGGAAGTCACCATGGAGACAGTCAAACACGAGAAGATCGGTTATAAACTGGTCGGCGGACTCATGAAGTTCCTCGCACCATTAATGTAAAAAACTTATTGAATTTGCTTGACTTGAGTAGTTTCGGCTGATATATTATTTGAGGTATTCAAAGAAGAAGCCATCCGCTTCTCACCTTGCGGGCATGTGCACGCGGGTAAATATGGGCAGAGTTGCCGATATTTGTTGCGGATGTTTCTTGTCCGCAATTTTTTATGCAAGGAGGTGTATTAGCCATAGCCAGCAAAGATAACAAGGATAGAACATGGATCAACGACGAGATCCGTGCGAAGGAGCTTCGTGTCATCAGCGAGAGCGGCGAGCAGCTCGGCATTATGAGCCGTGAGGATGCGCAGGCACTGGCCGATAAGGACAACCTGGATCTGGTGCTCATAGCCCCAAAAGCGGAGCCCCCTGTGGCTAAGATCCTGGATTACGGGAAATACCGCTATCAGCAGCAGAAGAAGGAAAAAGAGGCCAAGAAAAAGCAGAAGTCGATGCAGGTCAAAGAGATCCGGCTCTCGACATTCATCGAGGACCACGATATCGCGACCAAGTCAAAGACGGCGGCCAAATTCCTGAAGGACGGCGACAAAGTCAAAGTCAGCCTCCGCTTCCGCGGCAGAGAACGCGACTTCGTGTCCACCGGTCAGGCGGTCATGCAGAAGTTCGCGGAGAACGTCAGCGAAGTGGGCGTCATCGAGAAGGCGCCGAAGTTCGAAGGCCGGAACCTGACGATGTTCCTGGCACCGAAGGCTGACAAGTAGCGGCAACCGCGAAGAGCGGCATAAACAATCGGACAACAGCGGCCGTGCGGCGGCGCGGCAGATAAAATGTAGGAGGGACCACAATGGCAAAAAACAAGATGAAGTCGCACAGAGGTGCGTGCAAAAGATTCAAGGTCACCGGCTCCGGCAAGGTGAAGAGAAACAAGGCTTACAAGAGCCACATCCTTACCAAGAAGGCGCAGAAGAGAAAGAGAGGCCTGAGAAAGGCTACGACGCTGACCAGCGCTGATCTCAAGAGAATCAAGAGCTCGATGGGAATGTAGTAGGAGTGTAAGGAGGTAAAACAATGGCAAGAGTAAAGAAGGGTGTCAACGCCCATAAGAGACATAAGAAGATCCTGAAGATGGCCAAAGGCTTCTATGGCCAGAAGAGCAAGGTGTTCCGCGCGGCAAATCCGGCGGTCATGCGCTCCCTGCGTTCCGCATATGCAGGCAGAAAGCAGAAGAAGAGAGACTACAGAAAGATGTGGATCGCCCGCATCAACGCCGGCGCAAGAATGAACGGTCTTTCCTACAGCAAGCTGATGCACGGCCTGAAAGTCTCCGGTATCGATATCAACCGCAAGATGCTGTCTGAGATGGCAATCCACGATGAAGCAGCATTCGCAAAGCTCTGCGAGACAGCAAAAGCGGCACTCTAAATAACAATGATATAAATCCGGCAGCAATGTCGGATTTATGTTAGATTTAAGGTTTTTGCGGGATAATCGCATTGTATGCGGAACGGACCGCTGACGAGCAGCGATTCCTAAAGCAGAAACAGGAGAATCGAGGTATCACAAATGTTTAAAAAAATCACAGCGATCGGGCTGGCACTGGTCTTTGTATTCAGTTTTGCTGCATGCGGCCGATCCCTCCCGTATGATGATTATAATCTGGAAGACTATATCACTCTCGGTGAGTACGAAGGCATGGAAGTCGAAAAGTACACCATCGAGGTGACCGACGAGGAAGTTGAGGAAGAGATCAACAACCGCCTGCAGACAGCGGCTACCACAGAAGAGGTCAGCGAAGGTGTTGTTGAGGATGGCGATACCATCATCATCGACTTTGTCGGTAAGATTGACGGGCAGGAGTTTGAAGGCGGCAGCGCGCAGAACTACTCCCTGACGATCGGCGCGGGACAGTTCGTGGACGGCTTTGAAAGCGGCCTGATCGGCGCTGAGATCGGCGGCGATCCCGTTGTCGTGAATGTGACGTTCCCGGAAGACTATGCACTGAACGCCGACCTGGCGGGTAAACCCGCTGAGTTCACCGTCACGGTCCACTCCAAGCAGGTCACGAATGTGCCTGAACTGAACGAGGATTTCATCAAGGCGCAGGGCAGTGAAGCTGCAAGCATTGATGAGTACAAGGAAGAAGTCAGAGCCGACATCACCGCACAGAAAGAAAAAGAAGCGGTCGATCAGCAGAAGGCATATCTCTGGAACAAACTCGTCGAGAACACCGAGCAGAAGACCGGGGAAGACGGCGAGCCGCTCTATCCGGAAGCGGAAATCGACCGCGTGACCGGGGAATTCAAGGAAGAATATCAGTCCTATGCTGATCAGTACGGTATGGAGTACGGCGAATTCATCGAACAGCAGACCGGCATGACTGAAGAAGAGTTCGACGCGCAGATCAAGGACTATGCCAAGTCCGTCGTGCTGCAGGAAATGATCCTGTACTACATGGTCGACAAGGAAGACATCAAGATTACCAAGGATGAATACGACCAGTACATCGAGGATCAGCTGAGCCAGATGGGCATGGATGCGGATTCGTTCGAGCAGGCCTATGGCCAGACCTTTGAAGATTACATGACGGAGGATGTGATCCGCCGGAACATCTATATCGACAAGGTCACGACACTGATGCTTGAGAGCGCGGTACAGGTCGATGAACTGTCTGAGCCGGAAGATACCGAAGCAGACACAACGACAGAAGAGACCGAAGAGACTGAAGCAGAAGACGGTGAGTAACTGATATTACAGTCCATTTGGAACATAGCCGGGAAGGGTCATCCTTCCCGGTTTTTCATTTTCCACAGAGGATAAGCCTTTTTTAAGCGGATTCTTGTCCGCAACCACTAGATGTAGTATAATGACCGTGGAATTATTTTTTTGCTTGTGGTCGCTGTGCGGCAGTAGTGCCTGCACAGGAAGGAGGAACCATGAAGTGCCCGTTTTGTGAGAATGAAGATACAAAAGTGATCGATTCCAGACACACAGAAGAGGGGACGGCCATCCGCCGCCGCAGGGAATGCGAAAAGTGCGGGAAGCGATTCACCACCTATGAAAAGATCGAAGAGGTCATCCTGGTCGTGATTAAGAAGGACGGCAGCCGCGAACCGTTTGACCGCAACAAACTTCTCAACGGCATCATCAAGGCCTGCGAGAAGAGACCTGTTTCCCTTGCCGATATGGAGAAATGTGTCGATGAGATCGAGCGCGGTCTCAACAATATGATGGAAAAGGAAGTCAAGAGCACATTCATCGGCGAACTCATCATGGAAAAGCTGAAAGATCTGGACGAGGTCGCGTACGTTCGCTTTGCGTCGGTATACAGACAGTTCACGGACGTCAATACGTTCATCTCGGAGATCGAGAAGATGCTGGGAAACAAGAGAGGGGACAGAAATGCTTAGAATCGCTATCGACGGACCCGGCGGAGCTGGAAAAAGCACCATCGCAAAACTGCTTGCAAAAGAACTGGGACTCGACTATATCGATACCGGCGCGATGTATCGTGCGGCAGCTCTGAAAATGACGCGGCTCGGCATCCCTGCAGAAGATCCGGATGCTGTAGCAGCTGCATTGGCGGATACGCTGATTGACTTTGACAAAGGCAGCATCTGGCTGGATGGAGAAGAGGTGAACGAGGCGATCAGAACACCCGAAATGGGAGGTCTGGCGTCAGCTTACTCCGCACTGGGGTGCGTCCGCGAAAAGCTGGGTGAGCGGCAGAAGGAGATCGGCCGGACCAAAGACTGCATCATGGATGGCCGGGATATCGGCACAAATGTCCTGCCGGATGCAGAGTTCAAGTTCTATCTGACCGCATCCGCAGAAGAACGCGCCCGCAGACGGTATAAGGAACTGCTTGAAAAAGGACAGGACGTGAATTACGAGAAGATCCTGGCAGATATCAACGAACGCGACTACAACGACATGCACAGAGCGCTCAATCCGCTGTGCAAGGCAGAGGATGCGATCGAAGTCGATTCGACTTCCATGAGTATCGAAGAAGTGGTCGCCCATCTGCTCACTCTGATCCGTCAGTAGCTGGTCACGTCTTATATTTACTATAATAGTTATTATCGTAAATTAAACGATGCGATAATCCTTAAGTAAACAGGTGAAGTTATTGCAATTCAGCCATCTTAAAATGTCTCAGTACATTGAATGGCTACCATAAAAGTGATATACTAGCTAAGCCTATGTAAAGGATCATTTGGCGAAGCAGCAGGTCAGCCTGAAGGAGGCTGACATGAAAATCAAAGAAATGCCTGTTGATGACCGTCCGAGAGAGAAGATGCTGCTTTTCGGCGCAAAGTCTCTTTCCAACAGCGATTTGCTCGCGCTGGTCATCGGCAGCGGCACAAGCAAGGTGCCGGCAACGGGGATCGCGAAAGCGGTCCTGCACGAAATGGATGACGGACTCATATCTCTTCAGGAGACGAGTATTGAGGAACTCACCCGCGTCAAAGGAGTCGGAACGGTCACGGCGACCAAGATCCTGGCGGCTATGGAACTCGGCAAGAGGCTCGCGGATACGACCGCAAAAGAGCGCCGCAGGTTTCATTCCTCCGACCAGGTCGAACGGTATTTCATGGATCGGATGCGATTTCTGGACAGAGAAGTATTCAATGTGCTGCTGGTGGATGCCAAAGGCGGAGAGATCGCCTGCGAGACAGTATCTGTCGGGGATCTTTCAAGCAGCATCACACATCCGCGGGAGGTATTCCGCGGGGCTGTCCGCAGGGGGGCATACGGTGTCGTATTTGCACACAACCACCCGAGCGGCGACCCGACGCCGAGTCCCGAGGATATCGCGACCACGCGCCGCCTCTGTGAGGCAGGAGAGATCCTGGGCATCATGGTCATGGACCACATTATTATTGGGAATGGACGATCCGTCAGCCTGCGGGCGGAAGGGATCATCGCATAACTGAGAGGAGAAATAAGAACAGTGTTTGGTTTTTCGTCACGTGATATGGGAATCGATCTGGGGACTGCTAACACCCTGATCTACATTAAGGACAAAGGCATCGTTGTCAACGAGCCCTCCGTGATTGCTTATGACAAACGCACTTCCAGAATCATCGCCATCGGCAGCGACGCCAAAGCGATGTATGGCAAGGCACCGAAAAATATCATCGTCGTAAGACCGCTTAGAGACGGCGTCATTTCCGACTTTGACATGTGTGCGGAAATGCTGCAGCGTTTCATCGGCATGGCGACCGGTGAGAAGAAGATCAGCGGTTTCCGTGTTTCTGTCGGTGTTCCGAGCGGTGTTACCAAGGTCGAAAAGCTGGCGGTCGAAGAGGTCGTCATGCAGCTTGGTGCCAAGGATGTCTATGTTCTTGACGAGCCGACTGCAGCGGCACTCGGAGCCGGATATGATGTGGACAGTTCTACGGCATGCATGATCGCGGATATCGGCGGCGGCACATCGGACATTGCGATCCTGGCGCTGGGCGGTATCGTTGTCAGCACCTCCCTCAGATATGCGGGTGATAAGTTCAACGAAGCGATCATTCAGTACATCCGTAAGAAGAAGGGTATTTTCATCGGGGAACAGACTGCCGAGGAACTCAAGATGAACGTCGGCAGCGCGTATATCGATCTCGACGATGAAGGAAAAGAAATCATCCGCTCCATGGATGCGCGCGGCCGGGATCTTGTTTCCGGTCTGCCGAAGACATTTAAAGTCACCAATAAAGACATGGAGATGGCGCTTCACGAATCGATGAACATGATCGTGGATGCGATCAAGAGCACTGTTGAGAAGGCACCGCCGGAAGTCGCAGCGGACATCGCCGAGAACGGCATGATGCTGGCGGGCGGCGGCAGCCTGATCGAAAACCTCGACAAGCTGATCACAGAGAAAACGGGCATGGCCGTCACCGTGGCGGAAAACCCGAAGGAAGCTGTTGCACTTGGCACCGGCAAGAGTCTGGAGGACATCGAAAAGCTTCAGATGTACGCCAAGGACAGCAAGAGATAAGGATACGGCCAGATGGGGTGGTTCAAGAAGCACAAACGCGCAGCCGCGGTCATCGTGGTCTTCCTTCTGCTCTGCCTCGTGACCATCTTTTCCTATAGCACAGCCGGCAGCTCAACGCTCGTGGGAAGGGGTGTTCAGAAGGTCACGTCCGTCATTGCGAAGCCGATCACAAAAACTGCCACCGGTATAAGTAATTTCTTTACCGGTGTCTTTTCGTATGATGAACTGCAGAAAGAAAACGAGGAACTGCGTGCCCGCGTTGATGAACTGGAGGCCGAGAATCTCGATCTGCAGCTTACGAAGCAGGAACTCGAAGAACTGGAGGGACTGTATCAGGCATTCAGTTTTGAACCCTACCGCGCCGGCGCAGAGGCTGTTGTCGGCAGGGTCATTGAACTCGATCTGTCCAAACCGTATGTCGTGTTCACGATTGATGTCGGCACCGAAGCCGGTGTTCAGAAGGACTGTGTTGTCGTGGACGGCAACGGTCTGATCGGCAAGGTCGCGGAGACCGGCAAGGGCTGGTCCAAAGTCGTCAGTGTCCTGAGCGATGGGAACAATATCAGTTTCCGCGTTCTGCGTGACCAGACGATCACGGGCGTCGTCAGCGGTGACGGCGAGACACATCTTGCCGGCTACGTGATAGAAGAAAAGATGCGCATTATCAAGGGAGATCAACTCGTCACGACAGGCGTCGGGCTTTACCCCGAAGGCATTCTGATCGGCACGGTTGATACTGTGGAATACGATGATGACCGTCAGATGAAGGTCATCACAGTATCGCCGACGGCGAACTTTGAAGGGCTCCAGAAAGTGGCGGTGTTCCTATGAGTCTCCGGCGGGTCATCATCCTGTTCGCTGCAGCCTGTCTGCTGCAGCTGTCACTCGCACCGGTCTGTGCGGTGCGCGGGATCATGCCTGGTCTCATCCTTTGTCTGATGATGACCATCGTTTTTCATTACAACAACGGCTATAAGTGTCTGCCGGTTGCTGTGATCGCAGCGCTGGTGATGGACATGGCGGCAGCGCATTATATAGGCCCCGGCGCACTGGCACTTCTGCTGAGCGCCGGACTTGTCATTCTGTTCAGGATCAACCTGAATACGGACAATATCTTTCCCATGCTTGTAACAGCCATCTGCAGCATTGCATGCAATGACATCGTCTACTGGGGAATCCAGAAACTGCTGGGCGATCCCATGGGCTTTACCTTTATGATCAGGCAATGCGGCGGACATATCCTCTATGATCTCGTCATAGTGACAATTCTGTTTGCGATCATGTCGAGAAAGAAACCCGTCCAGGTCACCAATGATGAAGTAGAAGTGGATGGGCAGGGGGTTGTAGATCCCCGTGAAGAGAGATGGTATGAGCGATTCCTTCCCTTTGGAAAGGCGAAGGAAGACGCGGAATAGTGCGGAGAATACCTTAGAGTTATGTTTAACAGACTACGCGGATCAAGATATATGCAGGTGCTCGGTTTCCTGCTGATCCTGGCCATCATTCTGATGGTGCGTCTTTTCATGCTCACAGGTATGCAGCACGGAAAGTGGGCGCAGATCTCCGACGACATGGCTGAACGCAGCATCTATGTGGAAGCGCCGCGCGGGGAGATCTTCGACCGGTACGGACGGCTTCTTGCAGGCAACAAGCAATCCTTTTCCGTTCGTATCAGCGGCAGCGGTCTGACCAAAGAGGAACTCAACAGCAACATCCAGACGCTGCTCGAGATCCTTGATAAGAACGGCGATACCTTCGAAGACAATTTCCCGATCGTGATCGAAGACGGAGAATACAGGTTCACTTATCAGGAAGACATCGATGAGTGGCTGACCGGGATGGGCTTTGACACCGGTATGACCGCGGAAGAAGCATTCAATGCGATGCGGAGCCTGTTCAATGTCGATCCGTCGCTCGACCGGTACGATGCGCAGAAGGTGCTGCAGAATACCTACAATCAGTATCCGCCGATCTCGGTTTCCGATATGGAATACACGCAGGATGTACAGCGCAGAAACTTCATCCAGCGGTACTTCGGTGACGATGAGGATGCGCTGGAAATGAGCGCGGAAGAGGCATTTCATGCGATCCGTGACACGATGAAGATCGACGAATCGCTCTCCGACGAGGAAGCGCGGCGCATCATGGTCATCCGCGATGCAGTCGCATCCTCCGGATACAGCCAGTACATGCCGGTCATCGTTGCCAAGAATGTTTCACAGGCATCGGTCATGCTGATCGAAGAACGGAAGGATGAACTGGAAGGCATCGAGGTCATTTCCGAGACGACCAGATACTATCCGAACGGCAGCGCGGCTTCGCATATCCTCGGCTATGTCGGACCGATTTCCGAGGAAGAGGCGGCTACTAAAAGCGGATACCATGCGGATGCGATCATCGGACAGAGCGGGATCGAAGGAAGCATGGAAGACTATCTGAAGGGGGAAAACGGCGAACGTACCGTGCAGGTCAATGCGCAGGGCGAACTAGTTCAGACCCTCAGCGAAACGGATGTCAAAAAAGGGCAGGACATTTACCTGACGATCGATCTGGATCTGCAGAAGGCAGCGGAGGAAGGCCTCGAAAAGACACTGAAAGCGATCCAGACGAGCGGCACTGTGCAGAGTGAATACGGCAACACGACGATCAGCAAGATGTCGCCGAACGCCAAAACCGGTGCTGTCGTCTGTGTCGACGTCAATACGCATGAGATCCTGGCAATGGCCAGCTATCCGGACTATGATCCGAATCTGTTCTCGGAAGGCATCAGCCAGAAAGACTGGGACAGCCTGCAGAGCACCAATCTGCGCGATCCGCTGGCGCCGGCGCCGCTGTATAACCTGGCGACGATGGCAACCGTACAGCCCGGTTCAACATTCAAACCTGTCACCGCGACAGCAGCGCTTGAAAAGGGTCTGGATCCGGACTGGCTGCTGAAGGACAATGGCGCGATCGAGACGGCGGGGCATACATTTGCCTGCGTCGCGTGGAACACCAACCGCACCAACCACGGCAACCTCAATCTGTACACGGCGCTCGAAGTGTCCTGCAACTACTATTTCTATGATATTTCGACCGGCTACGACTGGGCACAGGAGCAGTCGCTGGGCTATGATATCGACTATACCGACATCACGCATTATGCGGAGGAGTACGGTCTTGGCAAGCCGACAGGCGTTGAGATCAGTGAGGCGGTCATCCCCGTACCGTCCGAGGCGCGGCGCCTTGAGTCTCTGCAGACAAATCTGAGCTACGTGCTGTATGCGAATGCAGAGTCCTACTTCGAGCCGAATATCTATAAGAATCCCGAGCAGCTCGACCGCAGCATCGAGAAGATGAAGGGCTGGCTGGCGGAAGACAAGCTGACCTGGAACAAACTGTACGATGACTACATGCCGGATGTCGGTGTCAAGGACAGCGCCAGACAGAAAGTCGGCGAAATGATCCTGTACGATTACTACCCGCAGGCGACATGGTCTACGGGTGACACCTTCAACCTGTCGATCGGACAGGGCGAGAACGCCTATACGCCGCTGCAGATGGCCAACTATATCGCCACGCTCGGCAACGACGGCATTTACAATCCGGTCACCCTGATCCATTCCATCGAGGACCAGGGGCTCAATGAACGTGGAGAAGGGCAACGGATTGATATCAGCGATGAGTCTTATATCGATGACATCATGAGAGGCATGAAGCTGGTCGGCAGCGGGGAGGATTCCTCGGTCTCCAAGATCTTTGACGGCCTGAGCATCGATGTAGCCGCCAAGACCGGTACTGCTGAGCGTTCCGGTAAGATCAATCCGCCGTCTGAAGTGGAGTACATCAAATCCCACCTCGGCGAGATCGCGCCGGACCTGTCGTGGGATGAGGTCGAAACCGAGACGAGCAGACTGATGGAGGAGTATCCCTCCACCTACAGCAGCAGAGATACTGCCGTCAGACGCGCCGTGATCAATCTGTCCGGCGTCTCGGAAGCAGTCATTGATCAGTATAAATCAGACTATGAAAACTTCGCATGGGTCGTTGCGCTGGCACCGGCGGACGATCCGCAGATCGCTGTTGTGGCGATGGTCCCGCAGGGGGCGACGGCAGCAAACGCTGCGCCGATCGTCAAGGAAGTCATCGGGGCCTGGCTGCAGCAAAGCAAGGACTATCAGGATTTGATCATCCGTAACGTTGTCGAATAAAGGAGTCGGGAAATGAGTCAGGTTATCGTCGTCGCGTCCGGCAAAGGCGGGACGGGAAAAACATTGTTCACATCCAACCTCGGTGCGGTCCTCGCGCTGCGCGGCAAACGTGTCGTCCTCGTCGACATGGACATGGGCCTGCGCAATCTGGACCTGTACCTCGGGCTCGAAAGCAAGGTTGTCTATAACGTCATGGATGTTCTGTCCGGCATGTGCCGCATCAAACAGGCGCTGATCCGCGACAAGCGTTTTGAATCGCTGTATCTCATTGCCGCATCGCCCAACCGGGATGAACGGGATATCACCAACCTGCACATGCAGATCCTCTGTGAAAAGCTGCAGGAAGCGTTTGACTACATCATCATCGACGCCCCGGCAGGGATCGGCGAAGGGTTTGAACTGGCCGTTGCGGCAGCGGAGAAAGCCGTCGTCGTGACGGAAGCTGATACAGCGGCGATTCGTGATGCGGATGTGGTAGACAGAGAGCTCATCCGGCTGGGGATCGAAGAGCGGTACTGCGTATTCAACAAGGTCAAGGGAGATCTGATGAGCATGGGCGTCATCCCCGGCATCTCCACTGTATCCCGTGATCTGCGCATGAATGTGGCAGGGATCATCCAGTATGATGACAATATCCTTATTTCGGCCACGCACGGGATGCCGATCGTCATGAAAGAGGATTCGTATATCACCCGCAACATGGAGCGGATCGCTGACCGCATCCTGGGTGAATGAGCATGAATAGCGGGCAGGAAAGAATCGGTGTGCAGACAGTCACACCGATCGGCTATATACATACGGAACTGCCGGAAAAATTCGGTGTGCCGCGCCAGAGCGGCGTGGTCGGTGCACTGCGCGGTGTGATTGCATTTGAACCGGCCTACAGAAACCCGGACGCGCTGCGGAGCCTGGACGGGTTTTCGCATATCTGGCTGATCTGGCAGTTCAGCGGCAATGCTGCGGCAGCAGCGGAAAACTGGCAGCCTACGGTCCGTCCGCCCAGACTCGGCGGCAATCAGAAAGTGGGCGTGTTTGCCTCCCGTTCTCCGTTCCGGCCCAATTCGCTGGGGCTGTCTGTCGTCCGGATCGAAGGGGTGATCTTATCCCCGGAGGATGAAACAGACTGGAACGGTCCTGCGGGACCGGGCACCTATCCGTACCTGCGTGTTTCCGGCGTGGATATGATGGATGGGACACCGCTTTATGATATCAAGCCGTATATTCCGTCTTCAGACAGCATTCCCGATGCGGCGCCGGGGTTTACCGCATACAGCTTTAAAGGCCGTATCAACGAGCACCTTGCGGTCGTCATTCCGGAGGAACTCCGCGTTCTGCTTCCCGCTGGCAGGGAAGAGGTGATCCGCGCACTGCTGGCAGTCGATCCGCGGCCGCCGTATCAGCACGATGCGGGGCGTGTCTACGGGATGACATATGCGGATGTCAATATCCGGTTTGTTGTCGGGGACGATACGGTGGAAGTCATCGGCGTAGAGCCGGTGAACGCAGAAGCATAAGGACAGAAAAAGAGAGCGATTCCATATGGAATCGCTCTTTTACCGTCTTGTTGTGCTTTCGTTGGAACAGTCCCTAGAACTGGATTTCTCTGTTCTTGATCGCGATATTGTAGACAAATCCGAGGGAAATCATGTTGGAAATGATCGAGCTGCCGCCGTAGCTCAGGAACGGCAGGGTGATACCGGTGACCGGCATGATGCCCATGGTCATCGCGATGTTCTCGAAAATCTGGAAGGAGAGCATGCCGATGATGCCGATGACGATCAGCGAGCCGAACATGTCCTTGCAGGTGCGGGCCACCCGGGCGATGGCGTAGATCAGCCACGCGTAGATGACGATAACGCAGGCGCCGCCGATAAACCCGAGCTCTTCACAGATGACCGAGAAGATGAAGTCGGAGTTGCGGACCGGCAGGAACTTCAGGCTCTTCTGGGTGCCGTGGAACAGCCCCTTGCCGAACAGACCGCCGGAGCCGATCGCGATCTTGGACTGGTAGACCTGGTAGTTGCCTTCAAGAGACAGGTTGTTCGGGTGCAGGAAGGCGTCGATACGGACCTTCTGGTGAGGTGCCATAAAGCGGTAGGCGAAGGGGATCAGCAGGATCACGATTGCCGCGCACTTGGCGAACACCCGGTAGTCAAGGCCGGCGTAGAACACCATCGCGATAAAGATGGCGATGAAGACCAGCGCCGAACCGAGGTCTTCCTTGACGACGATGAGGATGAACGGCGCACAGTAGAGGATGACCTTGCCGAGTCCCGTAAATGTGCGCAGATCGTTTTTGTGCTTTTCCAGATAGTCCGCGAGCAGGATCATGAAGGTGATCTTGACAATCTCAGACGGCTGGACATCCATAAACCCGAGGTTGATCCAGGAGCGCGCACCGAAATGCTCGACGCCGATGAAAGGCACATAGACGAGCAATAAAAGGGCGATGGATCCGATGTAGATCCACTTGATGACATCCTGGAATACCGTGTAGTCGATGTTGATAATGATAAGAATCAGCCCGAGTCCGAGGACGTAGGCCGCAGACTGGACGATGACCTCACGGGAGATGACGATGCCGTCATCATAGGAGGTGCTGATCATCATCGTAATACTGAGGATAGCCAAAAGAAGAGGCATGATCAGCAGAGGTTTGTATAGGTCCTGAAATTGCTGTAAAAAACTACGCATGCTGTTTCTGCATCTCCCTTGTTTTCTTGACACGTGACTGTCTTAAACATTATAATAATTCAGTGTGATTATCGCAATACTAATCATACCGTAATGCGAAGCTCTTCTCTTTCTGTCATGAGAAAGATAGAAAGGAGGTGCTGTCTATGAACGGAACGGTTATGTCGATCCTGATCGGCGTCATCGCACTGGTGATTGGTATTCTTGCCGGATATATTATCCGCAAGACCATCGGCGAAAAGACCATCGGTGACGCGGAGACCAAAGCAAGAAACATCATTCTTGATGCTGAAAATAGATCTGAAACGATCAAGAAAGAGATTGCTCTGGAAGCCAAAGAAGAGGCTTTGAAATATAAGAACGAAGCCGAAAAAGAGATCAAAGAACGCAGAAACGAAGTTACAAAGTCCGAGAACAGGCTCCTTCAGAAGGAAGAAGCCATAGACCGCAAACTGGAGAACATCGAAAGAAAAGAACAAAGC
>Ga0129307_1000560_pt1 | contig 55122 bp, 46 predicted proteins | sample P1105metagenome_FD_94437 | JGI IMG/M metagenome (GOLD analysis project Ga0129307, IMG submission 94437) | Capybara group fecal microbial communities from Wisconsin, USA - P1105 metagenome | ecosystem: Host-associated > Mammals > Digestive system > Large intestine > Fecal | place: USA: Wisconsin... | reverse complement strand
GCTTGAACAACCTCATTATAGTGGAAAGGTGATTTTTTTGTATAACACACACCGCGCACCCGCATAGCGGGTGGTTTATATTTCGCACGCTTCGCGAGCTCAACAGGGTCACGACCCATAATACAAAATACGGGGACAGTTTTCACTGCCCCCGCATTAAAAGTGTACTCCCAAAGGGAATAAAAATCAATAATTATATAAATAATCCAATACTAATCAAAGAAATTGTGATCATAAACGATTATATGAATAACGGGACTGTCCCACTCATCGAATACTTCGGAAATGTCTCCTCTTGTGTAAGGATCTATCTTCCATCCGTCAACGATGAATTCGGTAGCGCATCCGCATGATAGCGAATATACATTGTTCTCTTCGGTATCGACATCGGATTTGATATCACCGACAATACAAGGAATAATTACGCCGTTTTCAAGTTCGACATCAATATAAGTACCTACAGGCGCTTTAAAATACGTACCTATGGCAATCAGATATCTGTCATCATAAATTCTGAATCCGTAATCGTCCGTATAAGCCACTTCTTCCAGCTTGTACTGTTTACTCTGACGATTTGTTATAGCCGAATAGTTCTCGTAAGCCTTCTGTCCGTAATAAGGATAGTACTTCGGCAGATCGTATACATCATAATCCACATTGTATAAAGTATCCTTTTCAAGGACGTCGGATTCCATTCTGTTATCGCTTCCGCCAACAATGATATCCGTATATTTTCTGCTTCTTAATTTCTCCATGCTCGCATCCGTTTCAAGATCATTAATGGTCGTTCTCAAAACATATATATACGAAAGGAAGAAAACGCAGATACCCAGAATCGCAGTGGTGCCCACGAACTTCATGGTTTTCTTAAACATAGAATTTTCCTTCGTTTACCAAAATTATGTTAACATTCTCTCCCCGTCTTTACGGCAGGTAAGAGATATTGTAGCACATTATGTTAACTCATGTCAAATATTTGCCCCATCCGCATATGCAAAAGACCGCGCAACTCATGATTTTTCATGCTTCGCGCGGCCTTTATGATACATTTTATGAATAATCTTTATTAAATATTATTCGGTTTTTTCTTCGGATTCTTCCTTGGTTTCTTCCTCGGATTCTTCCTTGGTTTCTTCGCTCTTAATCTCGCCTTTGTCGAAGTCTTCTTCGGGTTTTTCACTCTCTGCGTTTTCGCCCTCTTCTTCAGGTTTCTTCTTAAGAGATACGAATGCGGCTGTACCTGCAAGAACTGCAGCTGCGCCTATACCTACAAACAAACCGACTTTGCTCTTGGGCTGGTCTTCATTTGAATCAGTTGCCAAAGGACCTGCATCGTCATATTCTTCAACAAGCATTCCTGTTCCGAAGCATGCGGGAGATGACCAGCACTGGTTGGTAATGTCATTCCATGTTACCGTACCGATTCTTACACCGTTTGAATCAGCATCGTTAATCTGAAGTTCAATACCTATATATGCTCCGGCTTCGGGCTTAATCTCAGTCCACTTGAACGCACCTTCAACGATATATCCGGTATCTGTTGTCTTTGCAAATGTTGTTTCGTTTTCTTCAACACACTTCTCGCCGTTGAATGAATGTTCATTTGCATAATTGATTCTGTACTGCTTTGTGGCATCGTTGTACTCTGCTGCCTTGGAGTTGGTCTCATCGATGAAGATTTCGAATGAATCCTGCTCGTGTACCTGCTCGGAATCCTTATTTAAATCTGCATCAGTAACTTCAGCATAAGCATAGAGATATTCTTCATCCCAAAGAAGATGAACCGTGGCACTTGCCTCGGGAGAATCTGTCTTGTTGCCAAGTGTAACACTGATTGCCTCTTTCCATGCATCATCATATTCACCGTCAACTGTTATTGTTCCTCTGGGAATAAATACGAAGGGTTTAAGCATTCCTTCTGCATAATACTGGCTGGATGTTTCCTGTGACATGGTATTGTCGTTGAAAGCAAATACATCATCGTTATCGGTAACAACAATATCAAATCCCACTACGGCATTTGCTTCAACCGTATCAACCGGAACATTAATTACAACCGTATATTTTCCGTCATCGGTTGAAGGAACATCTTTTCTGAAGGCTTCAACCATCTTGGTCTTAATGCCTTTGGATTTTGAATTGTATTTATCAACGTAAACCTTTACCGAATCGTTTTCATCCTGTTCGACATCCCAAACATCTACTCTGAACTGAAGCTGTCCGTTATTCCAGATAGGATAAAAATCAACGTTTGCTTTCTCTCCCGAGAATGAATATTTATTCGCAAGCGAGAAATCGTCAACCATAGCCTGAGTTACTGCTGCTGCCTTTGTCTCGGGAGCAAGCTTTGTAGGATCAACGAGGGCCCAGAATGCAGGCTTTGCCTTTAAGTCATCATCAAAAAGAAGAGGACACTGAGGGCTTCCGTCCGTTACACCGCCGCCGACACCTGTATATGCCTGGAGCCATGAATTTCCGTCAATTACACCCCATACGATAAAGCCGCCGACTTCTGCAAGATTATCGGCATCAACCTTCTTCATTGCATCATAGATTGCTTTGTATCTGTATGCCTGTCTTGCATATTCACCCTGGAGTGTTGCTGCTGTTCCGTCATAAGCGCTTGAAGACTTAAAGTCAACCTCTGTAAGCATAATCTTGCCTACAACAGCGCCGTACTTGGAAGCTGCATCAACAAACTGATCCGTTGTGGGATATTCGTTGTCATAGTGACCCTGCATACCCATTGCATCGATTCTGGTGCCTTCGGCATTCTTAACATCATTAAGAAGTGCCACGATACCTTCTACCTTGCCGGGTGTGCAGTCATTGTAATCGTTGTAATAAAGTTCTACATCTGCGGGAGCATATTTGTTGGCAAACTTGAATGCATTGATAATGAATTCGTTGCTCTTGTATACTGCCCACCAGCTTGATCCTTCAGCATCCGTTCTGTATGTTCCGCTGCCGTCGCTTACAGCTTCGTTAACAACATCCCATCCGTAGAAGAGGTCTTTGTATTTGCTGTCTTCGCCTACGTAATGTTCAAGAATGGTCTTGATGTACCATTCCTGACGAAGTGTCATTACTTCGGGTGTTACATAAGGCTTTGTGTCATCATAATCTTCATGGAAGAACCATTCGGGAGTCTGTGAGTGCCATACAAGAACGTGGCCTCTGATTAAAATCTTCTCATCGGGATGTTCTTCGTTCCACTGAAGGAAGTAATCGAGATATCTCTCGGCATTTGTATAATCAAGTACGGGAACCGTAATCTTCTGTCCGTCGATTTCAGTTTCTTCTGTTCCTCTGATTGAATAACCGAGATGTGAATCGGGCTTTAATTCGTTGCCGAGTGTAACAGCATTGAAATGCTTTTCAACGAGCTGCATAAGTACTTTGTCGTTGATTTCGGAACCTGAAAGGGATGTACCGCAAATCATGTCATCTCCGAAATCCTTTGTTAAGGCATCCTTAAGATTGGGGATATTGCCTTCGATTGTCTTTGTAGCAAGATTCATGTTAACGAATGAAACGCCTGTGAGGTAATATCTTCCCTTTACGCAGTCGCCTTCACCGTAATCTTCACCCTGTTCAAGGAATCTGAGTACAAGCTTTTCAATATCGCCTGATGCAGATACTTTAAAAGTACCTTCAAACTTGGTCCATTCACCGGGTGTAAGCTGCTGGCTTGAAGAACCTGTAATCTCAGGTGAGTATGAACCGAGATAATTGGTGCTTCCGCCTGATGTGATATAAGGAGCAAAATCAACCTGACGCTGTTCGCCGGGTGCGCCTTCATAATCATCTGAAAGCATTACATAGAAGCAATATGCATATGTTGCTCCGTTTTCAACGATGTCCGTTACATCATAAGCGAAGCAGTCATAAGGTCTTGTTCTGCCGTCGATAACACCGTATGTCTTGATGTCGCCTACAATGGGTGTATCGCTTTCTGCTGTAGTAATCTTTGCACTTTCAAGTTCAACGCCCCACATGGATACGTCTGAATCTGCAAAGTTGGGGTTCTGTAAAAGATTTTCTCCCTCTACCTGAGGTCCTGCAAGCTCTTCATCCGCATCGCCCTGAGGATTGCCCTCGCCCGAAACGCTGAATGTTACGGAAGCGATGACTGCATCTGTAGTACCTGCGTTAAGTGACATGATGGAGAAATACTTGCATCCCTTTGTATCGGGTGTAACAGTAGGATTTCCGTAAGATACGGGAGTGCCGCCCTTATTGTCGGAATCGTAATCCGCCTGTGTATGAAGCTTGAATGCAAGATCGCCTGCATTGCCGCTTTTTACGTCAAATACGACCTTTGTAATCGTATCGGGATCGATGTCCGAAGGAATGGCATAAAACTGCGATTTGTACTGATCCTGGAAGGAAATTTCCAATTCGCCGTCTCCGTTAACTTTGGAAGTCAAACCGTATTCCATCGTTGATTTCAAATCCGAGAAAGTATAAGTCTTGTCTGAAGGAGCAGCCTTTGCAACAGCAGGAACAAACATAACGAATGAACCGATGAACAAAAGCGCAGCCATCAGAAAAGCCATAATTTTTCTGCTCATTTTAATCCTCCTTGGTTTCTCATGACTTTATTTTTTACATATATTTGAATTATAGCAAACTGGTTTTTTTATTCAATGTAAAAAAGGAAAAACAAGTTTTTATCCCTGTTTTTCCTATAATTTTTCAAGCACTCATAAATAATTATACGGTAATCTGTTATTCATCGTTATTGTCAAAAGTGACATTTACGCTTCTGCCCGATACTTCCAGACTGTACTCGCCCTTAATTGCATCAATCTTCACAAAGCCGTTTTCGTCTGTAGTAAATACTTCATCCGTACTCCATTCCTTGTGAATGAGATTCGTCAAAGTCTCATACGCGGGCTTAATCGAACCGTCGGCTCTTATGACACCGCTCGGTGCTTTAAGCCATGCTCCGTCCCTGAAGTCCCATGTCGTGATTGCCTCTACAAGAGGATTCGCAAAAAGGAGGCTGTACATTTCTTTGATATTTTCAGCCTGTCTCTCTTCTCCTTCGGGTGTTGAGGGCCACTCTTCCACCTGCCAGTCATTTAAATCCTCTATGTATTCGGGGATAAGAGTTCCCGAGACAAAAGTATTCTCAGTAAAATGAATCGGAAGTCCGAAATGCGAGAATCGATCAAGCACCTCTTCAACCTTTTCCCTTCCCCAGTATCCCTGATGCTGATGTGACTGAATTCCTATTGCTGATATCGGTACACCGGCAGATAAACAGCCGTCGATAAGTATCTCGTAAGACACTGAAGTGTTGAAATCATTTATAAGAAGCGTCGCATTGGGATTAACGGAATGGGCTTTTTCAAAAACTTCCTTTATAAGCCCAACTCTTCCTTTTTCCTTGCAGATACGTGTGATTGCATTATCGTATTTATCGAAGATGGGCATTATGACTACTTCATTGATTACATCCCACATGTCTATAACACCTTTGAACGCATTCATCTCTCTGTCAATACGATCAAGCTGTTTCTTTAAAATTGTAGCATTGTCGTATTGCATGAGCCAGTCCGCGCAGACAGTATGCCAGCAAAGAGGATGTCCTTTTACCGTAACACCTTTGCTGTCAAGAAACTTTGCAGCACCCATCAAAGCCGCTTCATCGGGCTGTCCTTCAACTCTTTCGTAATTTCCCCAGTAAAAAGGAAGCGTTCCGTAATTGAAAAGATCAAGCCACTTTTCCATTCCGTCTTCAATAAGCTTTTTAAAAGGAATGTCTTCCTTCATATTAATATACGGAATCGTTTCGAAAGCTCCGCATCCGAAAAGAAACTTGTGATTTTTTAAAACCACATGAACTTTTTCGTTTGAAATCGGATTGTTGTTCTTATCTGTAATCTTTACAACCTTGCTGACTTTTCTGTGGGAAATGTCCATCCATATACCTCATCAATCATTTGTAAGCTGATCTATATATTTAAATACGGTCTGAAGCGTCTTGTTCTTTGTGAGATCGTCAAAGAATATTGCCGTCGAATAATATGAGTGTGTATTCTTTGAATCGACAACCTTGTAAAAAGTAACCGGAATATTCATCTCCATTGCTTTTCTGGCAAATACAAGTGTCTGTTTCATGTCAATTACACCGTCGTGATCGCTTTGAATAAGATACATGGGGATGGAAAGTTCATAATCATCGGGGTTAATTAAGTCAAGTTTCGTATAAGGTTCTCCTTCTTTCCAGTCCTGATCCTTTTCAAAAAGATCGCTTAAGAGCTGCTTCAGAGCCCAGGGAAGCTTTCCTCCGAAATAATAAGGGCCGGCAAGACCGATGAATCCGACAAATCTTTTGGAACCGATTTTGTATTTCGCATGAAGTTCCTTGTCGTATACAAGAAGAGAACCCAAATGTGCACCTGCAGAAGATCCCATTATTATCACACGCGATGCATCGATATTCTTGCCGCTTAAATATTTAAGCACTGATTTGTATTCAACACAGACATCATGGATAATCTCATTGTAATGAACATGGGGCACTTTTCTGTAACCCATAATGATACAGTCATATCCTTCTTTTGCGATTCTTTGTCCGATAAATTCAAAATCTCTGGGCGATTTGCTGTTCCAGCCGCCTCCGTGAATATAGATAACAATCTCGGAATGCTTCTTTTCTTTTGGAGCAAAATGAAGGAAATATACTTCCTTGCTGTTGTTAAGGCTGACCTTGGTAGCCTTAATCTCCCTCTTGTATTTAAGCATTTTTACACCGATTCCCGGGTAACTTTGCAATTCCCTGATAAAATCTTTCATAGTCTCTTCCTTTCAGACAAACATGTAAATGTATCAAAACTGCAGATTATTCAAAAAGAAATTCCCTGAGTTTGGGATGAATCTCTCCGTACGCCAGGCCGCAGTTTCTTACATGCTGAGTATATACAAGCGATAATTTGCTTTTGGTATCCATAATGATGCAGCTTCCCGCAGCGCCGTCCCATCCGAATACACCGCGCGGTGCCTTGCTTCCGAGGATTACAGGATCGATAAGCACCTGCATTCCGATGCCGTATCCGTATCCTTTTCTTCCCATGGTAATCTCTATATCCTTAAGTCCGTCTTCATTAAGAAGATTTTCCTTAATGGTTTCGATACTTCTTGCTTTAATTATTCTCTTTCCTTCTTTGTTGACACCGCCGCATGCAATGGTATCGGCAAATTTTGCATAATCCATGGTGGTACTGATAAGTCCCGCTCCGCCGCTTTGGTATTTTTCGCTTAACTGGTAATTGCAGCTTTGCTCCATCGGAACTATATCACCCTTGTCATCGCAGATAAACTGCTGCGAAAGATTGCTTAAATAATTCATGGGCTCGGCAAAGAGCGTATCGTTCATCCCGAGTCTGTCCCAGATATTTTCTTTCAAATATTCACCGAATGACTTGCCTGATACAATCTCGATGATGGCTGCGATAACATCATGGCTTAAACTGTAAAGGAAATGGGTTCCGGGTTCAAATTTAAGAGGAGTCTCGGGAAATGCCTCAACAATGTCTCTTGTGGTTGCATACATTCCTTTTTCGCTTAACACTCTTAAGATTCCGGCTCTTTGAAGATTGTAATCAAGTCCTGACTGCATCGATACAAGATGCTTGATCTTCATTGGGGTCTTGCACTTGACTATATCGATTGCATTGCCGCTTCTTGATTCGCAAAGAAGATCCTTATATGTGGGAAGATAATCCGATACATTGTCTTCAAGCGAGATTTTTCCGTCTTCCACAAGCTGCATAAAAGCAACCATGGTTTGAACCTTTGTCATCGAAAACATCAGATACTGCTGATTTTCTCTGACAGGGATTTTCTTGTCTTTGTCGTTTGTTCCCTTCATGTGTCTGTATAACATTTCATGATCCTTGAAAATAACACAGTCAACACTGGGAATGTCTTTTTCTTCTACAAGTGAATCAAGATAATTGGTTATTTTGTCAAAATCCATCTATACTCCGTTCTTAAACCCCTTTCGGGAAAAATGCTACAGCTATGGCTCCGGGTCCGGCATAAGTTCCGATTGTGGCTCCCACACTTACCTTTCTTATATCGGCCACATCGCCCTCATAAAGGTCTTTGCTGTCTTCAAGATACTTTAATAAAAGATCGTCCGAAATACCGGTATATCCGACGCAAAGAGGCATTGAATAATCTATTCCTCCGAGTTCCCTGACCCTGCTTATGAGCATATTGTTTCCTTTTTTGGAACCTCTTGCTTTTCCTATTACTTCCACAATGCCGTCCGTAATTGTAATAACCGGCTTTATGGAAAGAATCTCTCCGACAAATGCAGCCGTGGATGAAAGTCTTCCGCCTGCTTTAAGATACTCAAGCGTATCAAAAACGCTTAATACCGTGGACTTTTCTCTTACTCTTTCTATCTCTTTGGCTATTTCTTTGGCACTCTTTCCTTCGTCTCGAAGTCTGACCGCATATTCAACCAGAATAAAATATGAAATACAAAACTGTTTGCTGTCTACCACATGTACTTTTCCGTCGAATTCTCCGGCTGCAATGGTGGCGCTTTGTACGCATCCCGATACACCGGAAGAAATCGTTAGGCATACAACCTCATCTCCGGCTTCCACTGCTTTTTTAAAAACTTCTTCGTAATCTGCGGGTGAAATCTGACTGGTCTTGGGTAATTCGTCGGATTCAATGAGTCTTTCGTAAAACCTCTTGTTTGTCAGTGTCTTTCCGTCTAAAAATTCTTCGTCCCCGAATCTGATCTTAAGAGGAATAATATCGATATTCCACTCTTTTGCGATATCCTGCGAAACATCGCTTGCCGAATCCGCAACTATCCTTACTGCCATTCTTTAAAGTCTCCCTTTTATTATATTAACAAAACCCGAAAATCTTCATTTCCGGGTTTCGTGAATTTCTTTTATTCCTTGTCTTCAGTCTCATGGTTAAGCGATTCTGCCTGTTCCTGCAACTGATCGACTATTGTCATTACTTCGCTCACGGTCTCGGTATTTCTTCTGTTTGCCTCGTATGTTTCGGTCGAATGAGCCGATACCTCTTCGAGTATTGCCGAAATATTTTGAACACTGTCAACAATGGTCTTGTTCGCCTCTGATAATCCGGCAACGGCTACCGCAAGGCCCTTGATATTGTCTTCAATGTTACCCGTGTCGCTCTTAATCATGTCAAGACTTCTTGCTGTCTCAAGAGCAACCTCATGCTGTCTTGCGCTTCCTTCAAGGAAGGATTTGATTGCATTGTCAACATCGATAAGTTTATTATTGATGTTTGTAATAAGATTCTTAATATCGTCCGTAGCACTCTGCGTTTGATTTGCAAGATTGGAAATCTCTGTTGCAACAACCGCAAATCCTCTTCCCGAATCACCTGCTCTGGCAGCTTCAATGCTGGCATTAAGTGCAAGCAGGTCTGTCTGGTCGGCTACATTGTTAATAAGTTCGATAATGGTCTGCATCTGCTTGGTATAGTTCTCAAGTTCCTCAAGTTCTTTTGCAGCCTTATCGGAATACATCTTGGATTTTTCAACCTCGTTTTCGAGGTTCTTCATATTGTTGTCACCTGCCGAAACAGCATCCATGGTCTTTTCGACGCTTCTGGTGATTTCTTTTGTATGATTGGAAACTTCTTCGATTTTGTTTTGAATCTCGCCCGACATTACCATCTGTGTCTGTACGGATTCAGCGGATTCGCCTGTGCCCATGCTAACTTCTTCCATCGCGCTGCAGGTTCTGTCCATTGCTTCATCGAGCATCTTCATCTTGTCGGTCATCACTTCAATGCCGCTCTTGATATTTTCGGAAGCGGTAATAATCTGATTAAGAAGTGCTGCCGTATTGTTCTTTTCCTGTTCGATCTGATGCATCTTGCCGCTGTTTAAGATGGCATTTGTCTTTGCAATGAATACATTGTATGTACCGCAAAGAAGCATAAGCAAAACCTGAATTTCAGCAGTTGTTATCAAATTGGATGCAAAGCCGCCTTTTACAAGTGTCATAATGACACCTATCAGATTGACGACATTGAACACAAAGGTTGTGATGAGAGCGAAATTTCTGTCTGCGTAAGCATTAAGCGCAATCATAATAACGAGTGCATAAGTAAACACAAGGTTATTGGTCGCGGTAAAGAGCAGATATCCCCAGGGAATGACAAATCCGAAGAGAATCATATATCTTAAAAGGATATTGTCGGATTTTAATTTATTGAAAACGATGATAATTGCTCCGGGAATCCAGAAGAGAAGTGCGGCAACCACAAAATAAGGTACCGACTTGCTGTGCTTTAAAACCTCAATGAAATAAGCAATCGTAATTATCCCTATCGTAATCAGATAACAGATAACGGCAATCTTATTTCTTCTGGCGTTTTCCATAGATCTTTTTAAAGAATCTCTGTCCATATTCGTCACCCCCATGTTTTCCGACTCTCAGAGTCTGAATTTCAAATACTTTTTTATTATATCATAAAATGAGTCTTTTGAATATAATCCGATACTAATTCGGATATTCGTATTCAAAAGAAGCATGGTCCGTTTTGAAAGAAAAAACAGTCCTTCCTTTTATCCTGAATTTATAGTACGCCTTGCAGGATGCGCTCTCATGAATCGTACGAATCATGGAGCCCGATACAGGTGCATTTAAAGCCTTTCCCGTTTTCTCCAAAAGTCCGGCTTCAAATTCCATGTTGCCCTGTTTGATTCTTACCTTTCCGTCGCGAAGTTCTCTTATATACGCTCCCAGATATGTGGCAAAGCGGTATTCCTTTTTGTTGTAATATACAACGCCGATTATTCCCGTAAAATCAAAAAGTCCGAAAGGAATATTCGCTACCGAAAACATAAGCGAACCGCCGTTAAAAAGACACTGTGTCCAAAGATAATCCTTCGGAAAAGAATTGCCCGAATCGCCTTCCCAGTATCCGAGCGCATTCTCGAATACATAGTTTTTACCGTTAATAACTACTCTTCCGTTTACCGTATGCCTCATGCTGTAAACAGAGTGGCGGCACTCCATAAAAGGAATCAGTGCAAAAGGTCCCATAATGTCGTATTTAATCGGCGTGATGGCACCAAAATCAAGCTTTCCCTTTACCCTTAAAGAAGGATTGTCAATATTGACTCTTATTCCGTTTTTGCCGAATCTGTTTTTGCCAAGGAATATATTTGCGCAGTCTTTCTTATACGCATTTCCAGGCAAATCGACATTATAAGCATCATCATCTGTTATAATCTGAAGCGATGATGTTTCCTTTGTACCGTTTTGATGCCTTGCGGCTATAAAAGCTATTGTGTCTTCCTTTGACTGGCATTTTAAATACCAGCCGTAAAAATTCCCTTGCATCCGATTCCCCCGAATATAATCTACGCTTTGCTTTCTTCGTAAGCTTTTCTTACAGCTATTGCAAGCTGATCCGCACATGATGTGCCTTTAAAGCCGCATGTGTTGCCCTTCAGTTTGCTCTCGATATAATCAACGCTCATTCCGTCCAAAAGTTTGGAGATGGCTTTTAGATTGCCGTTGCATCCGCCTGTAAAAGAAATGTTTGATACTTTATCTCCATCAAGGTCGAAAGATATCTGCACGGGGCAGACATTCTGAGGTTTAAAATTGTAGTTCATGTTTTTCTCCTTAAATTATCTTAACAAATCATCGGGATGAGAAAGTCTCCATTCAATACATCTCTTAAGGTAATGGATGTATTCGGGATTCTTGCACATTCCTTTGCCTTCAACATCGGAAATTTTTGCAACATCCATGCCGTTGCAGGCTGTGGTCTTCATGATGATGTTCAAAGCGGGTACCTTGGTGTCGTTGGCAATGTAAGTACCGATACCGAATGCAACTTTAACTCTTCCCTTGAAATAATTGTTGATAGCGGTAGCTCTGTCAAAATCAAGGCTGTCGCTGAAAAGAAGCATCTTTGTCATGGGATCGATTCCAAGCTTCTTGTAATGTTCGATCATCATATCTCCCCACTCGTAAGGATCGCCCGAGTCATGACGACATCCTGAGAAAAGAGTTGAATATGTGAGTTGGAAGTCCTTTAAGAAACACTTTGTGGTAATGGCATCCGTAAGAGCGGTTCCGTTTAACACACCGTATTCCTTTACCCATGCATCAAGAGCATACCAGTTGGAATATGCGGGATTGTGTTTGTGATTACCCTGGCCCACACACATAATCCATTCATGTGCCATTGTTCCGACAGGTGTAATGCCGTACTTCTTTGCAAGATAAACATTTGATGTTCCGACAAATGTAGAGTTTCTCAGTTTTCCGTTCTTAAGGCTTCTTACCGCAAGGTCCTGTGCTTCGGCAGAGAGTCTTCTTCTCATACCGAACTCCGAAAACGAACTTATCTCGTAAATACCGCTCTCAAGCTTTGATACCTTGTTTGCAAGTCTTTCTCTGAAGCTCTTGAAAAGATCATCGTAATCATATGCCATTCTGAAATAAACTTCGTTGACGATGGCAAGGGTGGGAATCTCATACATTGAAGTATTAAGCCATGTACCCTTTGTCTCGATTGCAAGACCGCACTCCGCATCTGTTGTAATCTCAAAATCCTCGTATCTGGGTTTCCAGAGTCTTAAGAAATCAACATATGAACCTTTAATCCATTTGATATTGTGAAGATATTCAAGTTCGTCTTCCTTAAATCTCAAACCGCAGTAAAGCTTAATCTGTCTTTTGATTTCTTCTACCATCTCGGGTGTAAAATGAACATCCGTGTTACGGCATTTAAAATCCCATGTTGTCTTGTAATCGCTGAACTGGTGATAAATCGCCTGTCCCATCGAAAATTTGTAAGCATCCGTTTCCAATAAACTTGTAATAATTTTTTCCATTTCAATCCTCTCCGAATATGTTTTATTTATTTACAGTATTGTTTTTGAGTATTCTTTTTTATGCAGATTGCTGAATACGAATTATTTTTCCTAAATTACCGCTTCGTATTCAAGTCTTATTTCCGGCAGTTTGTTCAAAGTATAATACCAGTTTTCTGCCCAGTCATCACCCTGTGCGGGATCGTTTTCTCCGGTTGCGGGAGGAGCAAAAATCTTAAGTGTCAAAGTTTTTCCCGAAACTTTTTTGCCTTCAAAAAATGCAGGCATAAAATCAACAAATTCCGTCCCGGCAGCCTTGTAAAACCATTTGCCGTTTATCTCAAGTAAAAGATTCGCATCTTTTAATTCGTCTTTAAAATATGCTTCAAAGAAGACGGGTTCTTTTTCAAAAGGAACTTCGATTGCAATTCCTTCGCTGTCTTCCGCACCGCCCCATCTTAATCTGACGGGAAGTGAAGCCTCTCCTTTGCCTTCAATCTTTGGCATGAAATATTCATCGTTGATTATTTCCTTAAACGTATCCATTAAGGGAAGTTTGATTCCGACATCTTTGTTGTTCGGATCTTCCCACTCAAGTCCGAGGCGCCCTCTGTCTCTGAACTGATAGAATGTAAATCCTTCAAGCCATTTTTCTTCATCATCTTTCAAAAGAGAGCAAAACTCTTTTAGCATGTCACACTGTTCGTAAGGTCCGGTGACATCTCCGTCCGCATTCATCTCCGAAAGAACCATGGGTCTTTTTTCTCCCGCTACCGCTTCAAATCTCTTTGCGCAGGCCTTACCCATGTCGTATATATTTTTAACTTTTTCTCTGTAATAATTCTTTGTGTCTTTCCCTGCCACATCATAAGGCCATCCCCAGTGAAGCGACATATATCTGTCCATTGAAAAGATATCGCACGCTTTGATTGCAGGTATGAAAGCCTCTTCTTTTTCAATCGTGCCGTCCGGATCAAGGCCGTTTAAACAAAGAATAAGTTTTACGTTCTTTGCCTCTTCATGAAAAATGTCGCACACATGTGCAAAGAAAAGCGCTATTTCCTCATACGTTGCTCTCTTTGTAAATGAAAACCAGTCTCCGCCGGCTTCGTGATTTATACGAAGCATCACTCTTCCGAATGTCGATAAATCCTTCGCGATGGCTCTTATGTGATCATCCGAAACATTTGGGTCAACCGTAATCGTAAGACATACATCCTGACCGTGTTTTCTTACATCCCTCATCCAGTTGAACGGTTCCCTGTCAAGCTGTCCTATAAGACCGCCTTTATAAGTCTCATAATCGTCATAGGGATAATCCCACTGAAAAGAAATCTCCTTATCCGAAAAAGCATCGTGGGCCCTCTTTGGAAATGCTTCATCAAGCGGATAATACGATGTCATTAACGATACGGCTCTCATCGGACGACCGAGAGTGTTTAACATATAATCCTGATTGACATATTCTCCTCTCTCGCTTCCGTCTCCCATATCAATCGCACATTTAGCTTTTCCGATATGAATCAATTGAATTTTATCCATGTATCCTCCAAACCTTTCGGTTAATTTTTCATAAGTTCCATAAAGAGTCTCACCACTCCGAAAAATTCTCGCAACATATAGTGAATACCCACAGGCATAAGAGTCGTCGCAGGTACCGAATAGGCATTCGTAAAACCGACGTCTTTTGCGATAATTCCCGCTCTGTATTCGTGAAAGCTGTTGGTTATAATACCTACTCTCGCATTTTTGTCTTTGATTATCTCAAGGGAGAACTTAAGATTCTCAATGGTGCTGGTGGATCTGTCTTCAAGGATAATACGATCCTCGTCAATTCCCATCTTCACCAATTCCCTTTTAATGCACTCAGCTTCGCTTATTGATTCTTTGAATCCCTGTCCCCCGGAAGCAATTAACAAAGTGTCCGGATTATCGGACATATATGTATAGCCTTCTTCAATTCGCTTTCTCAAAGTGTTGCTTGGGGTAGAACCGTTTAGTCCGGCACCGAGTACAATAACATATTCAAGATTCGGCTCGGGGTTTGCATACATTGCCCGAAACACATTGCATTCAACATATATGAAAGCGACAAGGCTTATCAGGTAAAGCGAATAATATATGCATCTTATGATTATCGGTATTTTCTTTTTTGAGACACCGTCAATGTCTCTTTTTAGCATTATAAATCTTATGAATGCACATATACCGATAAGAATCCATATCCAAATCCACGAAAGAAAAATACCCGCGTAAAATATCAATGTGCAAAAATAAAGTATGCACCAGATGACAAGCAAGAGGTAAAAAGCGCATATTGTCTTTTTAAAGCTGAATTTTCCGAATCCGTAATATCTGCTGGTGTTGTTTATGTATTCGGCAAAACTTTCATCAGTATTCTTATAGTATTTCTCTTCTTTCAAAATGCTTATGTGAAAGAAAATCAAAGTAAAAAACGAAACGGCTATAAGTACGGGATTGCAGTACATTATCGTCATCGCCGTAAACAAAAGATTAAAAGCAAGATATGAAGGATTTCTTGAATACCTGTATATGCCCGTATGCTTTGTTTTATTGTTTTTAAGGTGCAAAAATGTCAAAAGCAAAACAGCATCGGCAATTATTCCGAAATACACTCCGAGAACCTTGCACATAATCGGCAGATATGACCTTCCGACTATAATGCTTATAAGCTGTAAAAGCGGAGCGACTATTGCCGTGGTTTTGAAAATAATTTCACTGAGTTTGACTTTGCCCGAATCGCTTTGATGAATCTTATCTCTTACGATGTTTCTTTTTTTCAAAAGAACCATTTTCAGAAAATAAATCAAATAAAAAGCGAGCAAAATAATGAACGCAAGCGTTCTGTATATCATGCATTACTCCTTCATGTCTCAATCATTCGGCAAACAAATCCACTCTCTTGAATTCGGACACATTTACGAGCCCCTGCGTGGTCATCTTCAAAACAGGGATAACGGGAAGACTCACAAAAGCCATATTCATAAAAGGCTCGATATTGTCATATACACCGAGTTCTTTTGCGCTCTCTCTTAAAACTTCATTGGCTTTTGCAATGTTTGCCGCCGATTCGGTACTCATTAGTCCCGCAACAGGAAGTCTTACCTCGGAAATAACTTTTCCTTCTTTTACGACGCAAAGACCGCCGCCGATTTTTTTGATGTGATTGGCTGCGATACACATATCTTCATCACTGCTTCCGATTACTATGAGATTATGCGAATCATGCGATACACTGCCCGCAAGCGCACCGTTTTTGATGCCGATTCCTTTTATGTATCCGACACCTTTGTGTCCCGTATTCTTATGTCTTTCGATAACGGCGATTTTAATAATGTCTTTATCGACATCAATTCCGTTATTTTTGTCAAAATCAAGTTCGAGGATAAGTTCGTTGGTTAATATTTCTCCGGGAATCACTTCAATAACCCTGACTTTGTTTCCTTTGGGTTCAATGAAGAAATCCTCTTTTTTCAAATCCGGCATGTGAAATGAATTCATTACACTTCCGGTAATCATATCTTCTGCTTTAGGAATTTCAAAATCCAGAAGTTTTTTATTGTCTACGACTTTCACGCCGTTTGAATATACATCTTTTATTTCGATATTATCGAGATTGTATAAAACAAGCAGATCCGCTTTGTATCCGCAAGCAACAGCACCCACTCTGTCAATTCTGAAATACTGCGCAGGATTAAATGATGCCATCTTTATTGCACGTACCGGATTCTTGCCGGCTTTAATAGCAAGTCTTACGATATTGTCTATATGTCCTTCCGCGATAATATCCGCAGGGTTTCTGTCATCCGTCGCAAGTATGCTTCTTAAATAATAGGGCGCTTCAAAAAGAGGAAGAAGTTTCTCGAGATTCTTTGCAGCGGAGCCCTGACGAATCATAATCCATTGTCCTTTGGAAAGCTTTTCAATTGCTTCTTCGGCGCTTGAACATTCGTGATCCGAATTGATTCCGGCACTTATGTATTTATCAAGATCTCTTCCCGATAAAAGAGGTGCATGACCGTCGACGGGTCTGCCTTTTTCAACACATGATTTAATCTTGTCGAGTGTCGGAGCATCATCATAAATGACTCCCGGATAATTCATCATCTCAGCAAGGCCGAGCACTCTTTTTTCATTGTATAAAAATTCGATATCTTCTGCCTTCAGCGAAGCTCCCGCTTCGTCAAAACATGTGGCGGGCACACAGGAGGGAATCATGACATATACGTGAAGAGGAAGTTTTTCGCTCATCTCAAGCATATATCTTATGCCGTCCACTCCGCATACATTGGCTATTTCATGAGGGTCGGTCACTACCGCCGTCGTTCCGTGAACAAGCACCGACTGTGCCAGAGAATAAGGCACCATCATCGTACTCTCGATATGTATATGTCCGTCGATAAATCCCGGGCAGATGTATTTACCCGAAAGATCTTCGATTACATCGGCGTCACCATCCGTGTAATAATCTCCGACTCCGATTATCTTGTCTTTTTCGATAAGAACATTCGTCTCTTCGATTGTCTCCGTGAATACATTTACCACACGGGCATTTTTTAATAATGTTTTCATAACCCCCCCTATGAAATATTACATATTCTCAAGAAATCCCTTTAAATCCTCTACAAGAGAATCAATATCCATATCATGAACCATGCATGCCTCTTCAAGTGTCTCATGCTGCGCCGAAGGGCATCCGGGGCAATGCATTCCCATCTCCTGAAGAATACCTGCTGCCTCCGGGAATTCTCTTAAAAGTTCTCCTATCTGTGTGTTTGGTGTGATTCTGAACATTTTGGCTCCTTTTTACATTCTAAGCATTAATTCGCGGCCGATTACTTCGCCGTTTTTGATATATTCTCTCGGTACTCTCTTACTTACCGAACATGTGAGTTCGTAAGGAATGGTACCCGCTGTTTTACTTAATTCATCGATTGAATTCTTCTCTCCGAATATTTCGATCTCGCTTCCGACTTCCACTCCGGGTTTATCCGTAATGTCAAGCATGCACATATCCATGCATATCTTACCCCTTATGGGTGCGGGACCGTCCGAAGTCATAAGTGTGCATTTATTGGACAGGCATCTTAAGAAACCGTCTGCATATCCGTAAGGAAGCACGCCGATTCTTGTGGTCTTGTCGGTCACATATATTCCGCCGTAGCTTATCTTCGTTCCTTCGGGATAAACCTTGATTGTCGATACCGTGGTCTTTAATGTCATCACGGGCTTAAGGCCCATCTCTTTTGCAAATTCTCCGTATCCGTAAAGCAAAAGGCCGGGGCGAACCATATCAAGATAAGTTTCAGGAAATCTTGCAACGGCACCGGTATTGGCGCAATGCTTAATCTCGAATTTTCTTCCCACTCTTCTTTCGACCTCACTGCAGACATCCGTAAAAAGTTTGAACTGATGCTTTGTATATTCAAGGTTTTCATCGCCTTCCTCATCCGCTACCGCAAAATGAGTAAATATTCCTTCGGCATAAAGACCCTGCATGTTGATGGCTTCGCATATGCCTTTTACACCGTTGTCAAAAAAATTGCCCTCGCATAAATATCCGAGTCTTGACATACCGGTATCCACTTTGATGTGTACTTTTAACGTTCCGCCGATTTTAACAGCTTCTTCCGAATATTCAACAGCCTTGGCCCTGCAGGTTACAGCCTGTGTAATATTGTATTCGATAAGTCTTTGAACCTGTTCCTTGGGCGTGTGTCCGAGGATGAGAATCGGCATTTTAATGTCGTTTACTCTAAGTTCCATGGCTTCATCGATGCTGCTCACCGCCAGATAATCTGCGCCGCTTTCCTCGAGTGTTTTTGCCACGGCGATTGAACCGTGTCCGTAGGCATCGGCTTTTACCACTCCGAGGAACTTGACTCCCTTGCCTGTTTTTTCTCTGATTTTTTCATAATTAAATTTCAGCGCATCGAGATTAATTTCCGACCACGTTCTTCTTAATGTTGATTCCATGATTCATCCTTAATAAACGTAATAAAACTCTATCGTTTCTCCTGTCTCATAAAGTGTAAGATCAATTACTCCCTGGTCCATAAAAGCTATGAATCCGTACAGTTCATCTTCTTCCTCACCCTTTAAATCCGATACGTAAAGGTTATATCCTCCCGGATTCGCTTCGCAATATCCGTCGGCAATTTTCATACTCTCTTCACCGTTTTCCTCATAGAGATAAAAGAATCCGTCGTCCGAAAGAATCAACTCATAACCATCATCTGAATGATATGTTCCCGCCGCATCCGATAATCCGTAATCGAGGTCGCAGAAATGTCTGGGAATATCATCTAAGGAATACGGAATAAACAAAGCGCCTTCCCATGCTACGTTCATACCGAATTGCAGACTTCCGTCAACCACACTGAGAGCACCGTTTTCCTCAACATAGCAAAATTCAAAGGTTAAAACACCGCCATCTGTCGGATAATGAAGGGCTAAATAAATATCCGTACCGCCGTTAACCTTATCCTTGGCCTCCACATAGGTACCTCGCATAAAAATTACGGGTATGCCGTCGGTCTTTGAATACGCCTGTACGTATCCTTTGTCTGTAAATTCAAGCATCAAAGCATCTGATGTGTCGCCGAGCAATATCCAGCTTCCCTCAATTTCATCGGGGCAGCCTCCGATTTCAAGACCTACATCACCGCAAATCTTAGCTACATTTTCCTTTCCGTCAGCATAACTGAATCCCGGAAGGTGACCCATTTCACCTTCAATTCTGGTAAGCTTGGCATCCTCTTCAAAAAGCATCTCGCCCGATGTCGAATCATAATTCGACAGTTCAATTCCGTTATCGAGTAAGGTCATTTTAAATGAAGCGGGCAGGCCGTTCGAGAGCAGCGAATCTTTAACCATGGTAGTCATTTGGACTTCCATGGAATCTTCGTCCTTGGAAACAAATCCTTCTTCACCGGTTGCAAAAAGCTCCATAAAACCATATTTGTCTCCGGAATAATATCCATAGATGTTGCCACCGAGATTATAGAATTCCACATAAGCCTCTTCGGTATCCGACTCGACTTTATACAATCCCTGTATTCTGTCGGCAAACGAACCGGGGTAGGCTGATTCAAATCCCCAGTTTTCGTTTTCTGTCAAAGTAACTTTATTCTGAGTGTCATCTCCCGAACCTGTTTGATTGTCGTCTGTATTCGAATCAGGCTGAGTCGTGTTTGTATTTACATCCTGTGTATTAATATCATTTTCAACTATTACAGCATGTTCGTTCGTATCATCCTTTTCTGATTCGTCCACGGACAAATTAAATGTGCAGCCGCTTGCAAAAAGAAGCGATACGGCCGATACTGCCGCTATTATTTTTCTTGATTCTTTTCCCAAATTAAAATCAATTTTACCCAATTTCATTCGCTTTTCCCTCTACACAAAAATCGGTTGTTATCCTGTTAAAAACAAAAGAGTCCTTAACCCTTAAATTATATCATTTTAGGGTAAAGGACACAAGTAAAGCGACAATTTATCACATATTATTCTAAAGGTTCTTTAATATCTCGTTAATCTTATCGTAGTTTTCCTTTTTATGCGGAAAAGTACAGTTTATACAGGACTTTATGGTTTTATCTCCCTTTTTCCTGTATTCCGGGTTTCCGGGACAGTTTTCCAGCCTGTAGAGCGGGCAGTAGCAGAAAAGACAGTTAATCTCATCCGTTCCCTTGTGGCAGGGATAATACTCGCAGTCCCTGTTTTCAAAATATCTGTTAGAAAAACTCATAATCTACCTCTGTCTTTTATTCTTAAAATCCACGGCCTTTTTTACAAAATTCTTTGCAAAAGAAGGATTCGAGGGGTAATAAAGATGTGGAAATCCGACGAACATATTGTCATTCTCGATAATGCTCTCATACTGTTTCCCGCTGACAGGTTTGGTAACAATGCAAGAGTCCCCGTTTCTTTCGCTGTCATAATAATGGAATTCATGCCCCTTTATCGCTTCGCCGTTAAGGAAAGATGCCTTCTTTTCTTTGATTTCGATATATCCGAACCTGACGGATTTGCCGGTAAAGACACAGTTTGCATCAATTATTCCGACTGTTTCGTACCTTTCTTTATCCCTGTCTTCGATGGTTTTATGAAGGTACATGAATCCTCCGCATTCCGCTGCTATGGGAATATTCTTACCATGCAGTTCTTTAATCGAATCCATCATGCTCTTATTTTTCGAAAGAATCTCAAGATATTCTTCGGGATAGCCGCCCGTTAAAAGAATCGCATCCGCTTCTTTTGGAACAGCTTCATCGTGAAGAGGCGAAAAATAAACTATATTCGCTCCGTTCTCTCTTAAGAGTCTTATGTTGTCTTCATAGATAAAGCAAAATGCCTCGTCTTTTGAAACCGCAATTGTGCATGTGCCCGTTTTTTTTGAGTCAATTTCTAAAAATGGCTTTGTCGAATCCTGAAAATTCTTCCATTCCTTGCGGGCAGCTATTTCCTCAATCTTTTCAAACGACACATTCTTTTCGAATTCCGCAGATAAGATTTCAATAACATTTCTTACTTTTTCTTCATCATCCGGTGTAAAAAGTCCCAAATGTCTTGAAGGGATGATTGCCTCTTTTTTCTCGGGAATAAAGCCGAGTGCCTTGATGCTCAACTCTTTTTCAATAAGAGGTGCAACAATGTTAAACACTGATTCGGATGTACGGTTTAATATAACGCCCTTTATCAGATTTTCGCTGTCATAAGCCTTAAAGCCCGCAATCATCGGAAGTATTGATTTGCATGCGCCTTTAGCGTCAAGTACGAGAATAATCGGTGTATTCGTAACGCGTGCAAGATGATAGGAAGACCCCTCTTCTCTTACTCCGCCCAAACCGTCGAATAATCCCATCACGCCTTCCATAACGGAAAAATCATAATCTTTTGAATGCATCAAAAAGATTTCATTTGTTTCCTCTTCGCCTGTAAAAAACGTATCGAGGTTAAAAGAAGGTATTCCGAGAACACTCTTATGAAAAAGAGGATCTATGTAATCCGGTCCGCATTTAAAAGAACAAACCTTCACATTTCGCTTTTTTAAATTTTCAAGAAGAGCTATGGTCACGCTCGTTTTGCCGCTTCCGCTTTTGGGTGCGGCAATCATTACTCTCCCTTTATTCATACATTTCCTCACATATCAAAATCAAACGAACAAATCCATACGCCGTTTTCGGCCTTCATCAAATGATAGTCTCCCGCAGCATTGGCTCTTGAAACCTGCATCTGAATTATCTCAAAATCCTTAACCTTAAAGAGTTCGGGGATCTTTTTCATCTCAAGCAGAGTCTCTATCGTAATCGCGTTTATGACTACACGCATCGAGGGATTCATAAGCAATAATTTATCCAGAATCTCTTTCAGGTTTCCGCTGCTTCCGCCGATAAATGCATGCGTGGGAGTCTTTAATCCGTCGAGAGCTTCGGGTGCGCTGCCCCTTATTAACGATATATTTTCAAGATTGAATTTCTTTATATTCTCTTCGATTAAATCAGACGCTTCATCTTTCTTTTCTATCGCGATGACCTCTGAATCAGCTGATAAAAGAGCGCACTCTGCGGCAATCGATCCGGTGCCGCTTCCTATGTCAAAAAGAATCGAATCATCATTCAGGCGAAGTTTGCAGATGCTTACTTCCCTGACTTCTTCCTTGGTCATCGGAGTGGTATTTCTCAAAAAGCAATTGTCTTTAAGTCCATGTGTGCTTCTTTTCTTTTTTGCATCATGATTTTCGATAAAAAGAGTAATCACTCCGTCTTTGTCAAAAGTCTTTGCTTCATCAAGCGTAATATCTTTTATTTCTTCATCGGGGTAAGACAGATTTCTTCCGACGGTAAGTTTTAAACTTTCCAATCCTTCGCTTTTTAATTTCTCACTAAGTGCATTTATGTCTTTTGCACCGGACAAAAGAATAAATGTTTTCTTTGAAACCGCTATCCTTTTGGCAATATTCTTGATTTCCCTGCCGTGAATGCTGAGTATATTCGCATCCGAATACGAAACTCCTATTCTTGAAGCAAGATAGGAAATGCTTGAAATTCCGGGAATGATTCGAATGTTAAACCCTGATTTAATTTCCGGCGCATTTAATGCTTCGTATAACGATGTTGCCCCGCTGTAGAACGAAGAATCTCCGGAAAAAAGGATTGCAGTTTTAAATTTATCCATGCTCTCCTTAATTTCCGTAAGTTTCGGAATGATGTCCTTTGAAAGATAGAAAGGATATTTTTGGGCAGTCTGATTAGAAGTTAAATCAATCAGCCTTGTCGCTCCGAAAATTACATCGGCACTTTCAATTGCTTCCTTTGCCTCCATGGTCAAAAGGGATTCATCTCCCATTCCGATACCGATGAGGGATATTTCTTTTTTGATTCCATAAGCATTTGAATCGCTTGAATCATTTTTTTTCGATGAATCCGGATTTGATTCTTTTTGTGCCGTCAGTTCGGGCTTTTCTTTTGTGAGAATCTCTTCCTTAAGTTCTTTTAACACTTCATTTAATGATATTCCTTCTTCGCTTTCCGGAAGCCCTATCACAAAAAGAGGAATATTCTTCTTTTTGGCCGCCTCCGCTTTTTCAAAGAAGCCGCCCGTTACGCCGCTTTGCTTTGTGACCATCACGGAAATATCATACATGTCGATAAGTGCTTCATTCATCTTCTCCGTAAAGGGGCCCTGCATGGCTATTATGTTTTTGCCGGTAATACCCAAAGAATTGCAAATGCTTATCGATTCCTCACTTGGAATTACCCTTGCAAACAGTCTGTTTTTTATGGCTTCATTTTCGGCATACAAAGAGAGCTCCTTGCTTCCCGTGGTAAGCAGGATGTTACCGTTTGTCTGAGTTAAAGCCTTGGCACATTCTTCATTTGAATTAAAACATTTAATCATTTCGTTGTCGGTATTGTTTCCCATATCACGCATAAGCCTTATATATCTTACTTTACCGTTAATCTCTTCAATCGCCTGCTTTATGTTTCTTGTAACCTCAAATGCATAGGGATGTGTCGCATCAATGACCAAATCAAATGTATGCTCCAAAAGAAAAGATTTGATTTCTCCCTCATCCATTCTGTCGCAATGAATATCGGCGAATTCATTCTTTTCAATCATTTCTTCACCATACTTTGTGGCTACACAGACTGTGTGTTTTATTCTGTTATTTGAAAGAAATTCAGACACCTTTCTGCCCTCTGTGGTGCCTGCAAAAATAAGAATGTTTTTCATTTCCTAATCGTTTTCTCTTTTATAGCCTCTCGGTGTTACAAGTTTTTGGTTTATCATACGGGACTCGGAATTGCCGATAAAAACTGTTGTGAACATATCGACTTCTTCATCCTTTAATTGAGAAAGACTGCAATAATGTGCGCTGCATCCTTCCCGTCCTATGTTTTTTACATAGCCGCATGCCATTTCGGGAGGCAGTATTTCAAGTAGTATTTCACACGCCTTCTTTAAATAATCTTTTCTTTTATGAGAGGAAGGATTATAAATCACGATGGCAAAATCTCCCATGGCCGCCGCTCTTAATCTTTTCTCGATTTTTTCAAAAGGAGTAAGCAAATCACTCAAACTTATCACGCAAAAATCATGATTAATCGGTGCGCCCAAAACCGCCGCGCCGCTTGATGCTGCGGTAACTCCGGGAATAATCTTAACATTTATATCAGGATAATCTTCTCCGATTTCTATCATAAGGGAAGCCATTCCGTAAATCCCCGCATCCCCGCTTGAGATAAAAGATACGTTCTTCCCCTTCTTCGCTTCTTCAAAGGCTATGATGCATCTTTCCTCTTCTTTTTTCATCGGTGTGGAAATAAGCTCTTTGTCTTTAAGATCATCCGATAAAAGATCAAGATAGACCGTGTATCCTACGATGACATCGCTCTCTTTTAAAATCTTCTTTGCTTCAAGCGTCATTGCATCTTCAGAGCCCGGGCCCATGCCGATAACATATATTGTTTTATCCTTAAAGAATTCTGTATTTCCCATTTTATACCTTCCGGTTTTTCTTTTTTCGGTTTTTCTTTTTTCTTCTTCAAAACACATTTTTTTATCTTTTAATCCTTGCAACAGCGAGCGTTTTGCCATCCTTTGACTGTTTTTTTACAACCAATTCGGCAAACTCGCTATCCGGCTTACACCCAAACGCAGTTCTTTGGGTTGAAATTCGCCCGGCAATTACTTCGCCCGCCTTAACAGCCGCTCTCTCGCATACATTGTCAACACCTACATTTTCAAGCACAAAATCCGAAGTTTCAAAATCTCCCTGCACTTCTTTTAATTCATCTGCAGTATAAGTCAAAAAAGGAATGTTATATTCTTTGCAAAATCTTTTTATGCCATCTTCGTCTTTTTTTACATCAATAGAAGCGACAGAGCATACTTCATTTATATCTATTCCGTTTAGTGAAAGAATTTCTTTAACAAATTCATCAATCTCTTCAAAACTCTTTCCTTTTTTGCATCCTATTCCAAGAACATATTCGCTCGCCATTAAAACAAGGTCCGCATTTTTCTTTTGAGGATCGGATGTAATCAAAACATCATAATACTCATCCTCTTTATATTCAACAAATTCCACACCGGTATAAACATTATCGTCACTGTAATTCTCTATATTTTTGTATTCCGATAATTCAGTGCCGTCTGGGAGATTCTCTGCCATTTCACCAATGGCTTTGTTATCAACCGCAATGCGTATATTTATTCCTTCCAGTACCTTTGAAGATACTTTCGCGATTCCGTCTTTATTTGAAATATAAAGATTATTTTTCTTTGCAAACAAATCGACGGAAAACTTCGAATTAATGTCCGTTGCCGTGGTAATCACAGGACACGCTTTAATGCATTTTGCCAAAGATGATGCCAATTCATTTGCCCCTCCGACATGTCCGGATAAAACAGGTATTACAAATTCGCCTTTCTCATCAAGCACAAGTACCGGCACATCCGTGAGTTTGTCTTTTATACAGGGCGCAATTCCTCTTACCGCAATGCCCATCGCACCGATAAAAATGATAGCGGATTTTTCACTAAACCTGTCTTTGCACCACTCTTCAAGCGAACCCTCTTTCTTAATGATTTCTTTTTGAGAAACAAAAGAAGATGCACTGTAAAGAGTGCATTCATAATCCCTTTGGGGAAGCAATTCTTTTATTCTTAAAGAAAGATCAGCCCCTTTTTGCGTGAAGCTGATTATGCATATTTTCATTTATCCGCCCCTACTCTGTCTTGGCTTTTCTGAATTCCGTGGAAAAATCAGCCGCATAGAGTCTTGATTTGTCAAAACCGTTTTTGTTAATCACTTCTCCCACAAGTATAACGGCAGTTTTCGAAATATTGTTTTTCTTTGCAGTTTCGTTAAGTGTAGAAACTGTACATATAAAAATCTTTTCGTCAGGCCATGTTGCTTTGTATACAATTGCCGCAGGAGTATCTTCTTTGTATCCGCCGTTTATCAATCTTTTGCTTAATTCTTCAAGCAAACCGGTGGATAAGTATATCGCCATCGAAGCCTGATGTTTCGCAAGGCTTTCTATGCTCTCCTCCTTGGGAACTTTGGTCTTTCCTTCCATCCTTGTGATAATAAGTGTCTGAGAAATATTCGGAAGCGTAAATTCCATGTTAAGCGAGGATGCCGCACCAAAACAGGCGCTCACGCCCGGGCAGCTTTCATATTTAATCGAAAGAGCATCGAGTTCGTTCATCTGCTCACGGACCGCACCGTAAAGACTCGGTTCACCGGTATGGAGTCTTACTGTGGTTTTATTCTTCTCTTCCGCATCTTTTATAATCTCAATGATTTCTTCAAGAGTAAGCAGCGCAGAATCATAAATCTCGCACTCTTTTTTAGCATATTCAAGTAATTCGGGATTTACTAGAGAACCTGCATAAACCAAAACATCAGCCTCTTGTATAAGTTTCATTCCCCTAACCGTAATTAAATCTTTTGCACCCGATCCGGCACCTACAAAATATACCATTTTTATTTCTCCGATTCATTTCACTCTTAATATTATCAAACAAAAAAAAGCATATCTCAACACTTCTTTAAAATTTTTTTATTCTTTTTCCATAAATATGTTTTTCTTTTTCGTATATTGTTTGAAACCAATCAAACTGTGACATTAGTTTTATGGATTCAAGGAGGATTACATTATGAGAAGAAAAACTGTTTTAAGAAGCGTTACTGCTTCAATGGCACTATTATCACTGACTGCCTGCGGTATACCAAGTCTTTCCCAAACAGCACCTGCAACGGTACCAAATGAGTATCCGCAAGTTTATGTTGATGTCGATGCAGCGCCCGATGTTGAGCCTGCTTACTATGAACCCGTCGAAAACGGCATGGTTGCAAGTACTTACGAACTGGAAGCTGAAGAGGGTTTGTGGATGTACCCTGACGAAAACGAAGATTACATCCAAATGAATACCGAAGAGTATTCAAAGATTGTTGAAAACATTTTCAAGGATGTTGAAACATCTCCTTTATCTACATTTTCTGCTGATGTAGATACCGCTTCCTACTCCAATTTAAGAAGAATGATTAATATGGGATATAGTGTGGATCAAATTCCGGAAGGTGCCGTACGTGCCGAGGAAATGATCAATTATTTCCACTATGATTACAAAGGACCCGAAGGTGATGATCCTTTCGGAATCAACGCACAAATCTCCGATTGTCCCTGGAATAAGGAGCACAAATTACTTCATCTCGGTCTTCAAACCGAAGCAATTGATTTCAGTGAAACTCCTGATTCAAACATAGTTTTCCTTGTGGATGTTTCAGGTTCAATGAGCGACGACAACAAATTGCCTTTGGTAAAAGAATCCTTCAATCTTTTGGTTGATAACTTAACGGAAAAAGACACAGTCTCCATCGTAACGTATGCAAGCGGTGTCAATGTAGTGCTTGATTCCGCAAACGGTAATGACAAAGACAAAATCCGTCAGGCCATCAACGGACTTCGTGCAGGCGGCGGTACAAACGGTGCAGGCGGTATCGAAGAAGCATACAAAATCGCCGAAAAGAATTTTATCGAAGATGGTAACAACAGAGTCATCATAGCATCAGACGGTGATTTCAATATCGGCAAGACAAGCCAGAGCGACCTTTCAAGTCAGATTAAAGAAAATGCCAAAAAGGGCGTTTACCTCTCCGTATTGGGATTTGGTATGTACAATTATTCGGACACAAGAATGGAAACTCTCGCAGATGACGGCAACGGAAACTATGCATACATCGATACATTGCATGAAGCAAAGAAAGTTCTTGTAAGCGAACTATCCGCAAATATGCTTACAGTAGCCAAGGATGTTAAGCTTCAGGTTGAATTTAACCCCAAGTATGTAGCAGAATACAGACTCATCGGATACGAAAACCGTTCTCTTAACAACGAAGATTTTAACGATGACAAGAAAGACGCCGGAGAAATCGGTGCCGGTCACAGTGTAACCGTTCTTTACGAAATCGTTCCCGCAACTGAAGAAAACGATTCCGCAATCGATTTAAAATATCAGGATAACAAACTTACAGATGAAGCCTTAAATTCAAATGACTGGCTTACTCTTTCCATCAGATACAAAGAGCCCGATAAGGACGAATCCAAACTCCTCGAATATCAGATCGGTGCAGATTACTACACAGACAAGCCTTCGGATGATTTCATCTTCTCGGCAGCTGTAGCAGAATATGCAATGCTCTTAAGAAAAAGCGATTTTATCGCTGACGGAAGTTTTGCTCACATCGTCGAAGAACTAAACACAATTCCCCTTAACGATGAGTATCGTCGAGAATTCGCCACTCTCGTCGACAAATATAATAACTAACCTTTCTTCGACTGTGAAAAACGGGTAGGGATTACGGACTCTCCCTACCCGTTTGTTTTATTTAATCACTACATTCTTTCCTTTGGTTTTTCTGATATAAAGTTTTTCATCCGCAGCCTGTATCCATTTATTCATTCTCTCATTCTTTGGAATTATTCCGATTCATTTTTTTCTCTTTGGGCTTTTTCTTCGTAATACTTCTCGTCTCTGCGTTTTTGAATCATTTTTCTAATAAGAATAATACATACAACCGCCACGATAATTCCGACGATTACAAATCCTATTGTTATTCCCATTGCCGGAATGAGCAAAAGCGGCCATCCCATATCCAACAAAATATTATAAGTCATAATTTCTTCCTCCTTATACAATCCATGTCATCAATAAATCGAAAATAGAATAATCGAAAGTGCCACACCGGGCAGACATGAAGCAATATTGGCAAGATAAGAAAATGCAATTATCCTCTTTGAAGATGCGTCAGAAATCTTTCGATATAAACCAGCCTCAGAGAGAGGAATTACAAGTAATTCCGCAAAAGCATAAAAGATAATAACGGGCCAAAAACTAAAATTGGTCGTGGCGCAAATATAATATAACAATATCAATGCAATATTAAACAAGACATTTGTTAAAAGGTTCAGTATTGCGATAAATATTACATTCTTTGTAATTTTCCCAAAATAAATGATGGGAAGTTCAATAAGAAAGGTCGGTATAAATGTTGCAAGAATCATTATTACCGCTCCGAAGAGTGCAATCACAATCATTACTAAGTAAAATAAAAAAATATTCATGCATTACTTTTTATTAATTATCTTTTATTTTACCAAATTACTCTCAATTTATATATACAATCGGAAAATTTAATATTTTTCAGATTTTTTTAATTTTTCGCTTAAGGGAACGCAATTGGAACGAAATTGCCCTCTTTGTGGAACCGGCAGTCTCTAAAATGTGTCTTATGACTTAATTTCGGTCTGTCAAAAATATTTGGAGGAACATTTTATGTATTTTGATTCAATTGCAAAAATCATTTCCGAACGTACGGGAAATGACATTTCAACCATTAAACCCGAAAGCAGAATCATCGATCTTGGAATCGATTCGCTCGATACCGTTGAACTTTTGATGAATCTCGAAGATGAGATAGGAATGGAAATCGATCTTGATGAAAAGGTCGATACAATCGATGACCTCGATAAATTCATTCAGAAAAAAGTAGCTAATCAGGGGTAATAATATGCTTAAGTCAGTAATATGCGAAATGCTTGGCATCAAATATCCCGTATTTCAGGGCGGAATGGCCTGGATATCAGACGGTAAGCTTGCAGCGGCGGTTTCTGATGCAGGAGGTCTTGGTATTATCGCATCGGGAAATGCTCCCGGTGATTACGTAAGAGAACAGATACGTATTGCAAAAGACCTTACCGACAAACCGATAGGCGTCAACATAATGCTATTAAGCCCTTACGCTGATGATATTGCAAAGATTGTCATTGAAGAAAAAGTTAATGTTGTGACTACAGGAGCCGGCAATCCTTCCAAGTATATGAAGGACTGGCTTTCGGCAGGGATTAAAGTTATCCCCGTTGTGGCATCGGTTGCAATGGCCAAACTTATGACAAGAATCGGTGCATGTGCACTAATTGCAGAAGGAGGCGAAAGCGGAGGTCATGTCGGAGAACTTACCACAATGGTGCTTCTCCCCCAAATATGTGATGCCACCACTCTTCCGGTAATCGCCGCAGGCGGTATCGGAAACGGAAGGGGTGTTGCTGCAGCATTTATAATGGGTGCTTCCGGCGTACAGATGGGAACGAGATTCTTAAGCGCCTACGAATGCTCAATACATCCTTCATACAAAGAAAAAATACTGCATGCTACAGACCTTTGCACCATGGTTACGGGCAAGAGACTCGGCCATCCGGTAAGGAGTTTGCGAACCGCTTTTGCAAGGGAATATTTTAAAGCCGAATATTCGGATATTACTGACGAAGAACTTGAAAATCTTGCTGTCGGCGCTCTTAAAAAAGCTGTTGTTGACGGCGACGACGAAAAAGGATGTTTCCTCGCGGGACAGATTGCAGCAATCGTCAACAAAGAACAAAGCGCTGCTGAAATTGTAAAAGAAGTAATTGAGGAAGCCGAGCCTATATTAAAAAGGGCCGGCGAACTGGTGATATAAATGAACGAAAACAAATCTTTAAAAGGCAAAACCGCCGTTGTTACAGGCGGATCAAGAGGCATAGGAGAAGCCATATCATTACGTCTTGCATCTCTTGGCGCCAATATCGCAATAATCTATGCCGGTAACGAAGAAGCCGCAAATAAAGTCTGCAGCAAATGCATTGAAGAATACAAAGTCGAAGCCAAAACCTACAAGCTCGACGTATCGGACTTTAATGCAGTCAAGGAAACCGTTGCTTTGATTAAAAAAGATTTCGGTACCGTGCATATTCTTGTTAACAATGCCGGAATCACAAAAGACAATCTCATCGCAATGATGAAAGAAGAAGATTTTGATGCGGTTATGGATACAAATCTTAAGGGTGCTTTCAACATGATAAGACACCTTTCAGGATTATTCATAAGAAACCGTGAAGGCTGCATTATCAATATCTCTTCCGTCTCCGCACTTTTGGGCAACGCCGGTCAGTGCAATTACTCTGCATCAAAAGCTGGACTTATCGCTTTGACCAAATCCGTTGCCAGAGAACTCTCTTCAAAAGGGGTCAGATGCAATGCAATCGCACCCGGATTCATAGCCACTGCAATGACCGAAGATCAGGCTGACAATCCGCTTTTGGAGCACATTCCACTTAAAAGAATGGGAAGTGTCGAAGATGTTGCAGATGCTGTCGAATATTTAGTCTTCGCTTCGTATGTAACGGGTGATGTATTAAAGGTAGATGGCGGAATAGCGATGTAAAAATGCCGGCTTCGATTAAGAATATCTTTATCGAATTTGATGCCATCAAAAAAACAAACAGAAAAGAAAACAGAAAGAGAAAAACATGAAAGATACATTAAGAAGAGTTGTTGTAACCGGTGTGGGTGCCATAACACCTGTCGGAAACAACGCAAATGAAACATGGAACGCATTAAAAATGGGCAAAAACGGAATTGCTCCGATAACATTTTTCAATACAGATAATCTTAAAGCCAAACTTGCAGCAGAAGTCAAGGATTTCGATGCATCCGAATATCTTGATGTAAATGAAGCCCTTCGAACCGACAGGTTCACAAAACTTGCACTCGGTGCTTCATATCAGGCTGTTGCGGACAGTAATATTAAAGACAATGTTGACCCCGATCGTTTCAGCGTAATATTCGGAACCGGCATCGGCGGTATCACAACATTTGAAACAGAACATACAAAATTGCTTGAGAAAGGTCCAAGACGTGTATCGCCTTTGTTCGTCCCGATGATGATATCCAATATGGCATCGGGAATGATTGCAATCAAATTCGATTGCAGAGGAAGCGCAATGCCAATCGTAACAGCATGTGCTTCGGGCTCAAATGCAATTGGAGAAGCTGCAAGACTTATTCGTCACGGATATGCCGATGCGGTCATATCGGGCGGCACGGAAGCTGCAATCTGCCCTTCCGCTATCGCAGGATTTGCCAATATGCAGGCACTTTCCACTTCAGAGGATCCAAATGCCGCTTCTCTTCCGTTTGACAAAAGAAGAGGCGGATTCGTAATCGGCGAAGGCTCCGTATCTTTAATTCTTGAAGAATACGAACATGCTCTAAAAAGAGGTTCAAAAATATACGGAGAAATCTGCGGATACGGTTCAACCTGCGATGCATATCACATCACCGCACCTCACCCTGATGCAAGAGGCGGTGCAAAAGCCATGACGGATGCTCTTGCAGAAGCTGATTACACCGAAAAAGACACAGTATATATTAATGCTCACGGAACCGGAACTCCAATGAATGATGTGCTTGAAACACTCGCAATCAAAAAAGCACTCGGAGAAAAAAAGGCAAAAGAATCATTTGTATCTTCAACCAAATCCATGACAGGACATATGCTTGGCGCCGCAGGTGCCATTGAAGCATTCGCATGTCTTATGGCATTAAAGGAAAACATTATTCCTCCCACTATTAACCTTCTTGAACAGGATGAAAAATGCGACCTTAATTACGTTCCAAACAAAGCTGTTAATGCCGATATCACACTTGCACTTTCCAACTCTCTCGGCTTTGGCGGACACAATGCATGCCTTGCTTTCAGAAAGGTTTAAAAGATGAACAAAGAAGAAATAATGCAGATACTTCCGCACAGGGACGATATGCTTTTAATCGAAGACTGCGAGAATGTAAACGGCATTGCAATCGGCCATTACAAAGTACGCGGAGACGAATTTTTCTTACGCGGTCACTTTCCCGGAAATCCTATAGTTCCGGGTGTAATCCTTTGTGAAATGATGGCTCAGAATGCCTGTGTACTTATGAAGGATAACCTCGATAAAGACTGCATTCCCGTATACACGGGACTTAATAATGTAAAATTCCGCCATCCCGTAAGACCGGGCGATACCATAGAACTCAAATGCGAAATAACCCGTTCCAAAAAGCCTTTCAATTTTGGCAAGGGAAGTGCTTCGGTCGACGGAAAATTATGCATGAGCGCGGAATTCTCATTCGCCGTTACGGGAGACAAATAATAATGGACATAAGCAAATTGTACTGTAACGAGATTTTATCAGAGGACGGTTCGTTAAAGGATTTTACAATAAAATGCCCCGACAATTTTAATTTCGGATACGATGTCGTGGATTTAATCGCCGAAGAAGATCCCCAAAAAAGAGCTATCGTCTGGTGCAATACCGAAAATGAAGAACATTTTTTTACATTTTCGGACATTAAAAAATACAGCAACAAAATAGCAAATATATTTCTTGCAAACGGTATCAAAAAAGGTTCAAAAGTAATGCTTGTTTTAAAACGTCATTACGAATACTGGTTTGCAGTTATCGCACTTCATAAAATCGGTGCACTCGCGATTCCCGCATCTCATATGCTGACCGTAAGCGATTATGCATACCGCATAAATACGTCAGGCGCAGATGCAATCGTGGTCACCACACAAAGTGAAGTACCTGAAAAGATAAAAGAAGCCGTAGACAAATGTAATTTCGATGTCAAATTATGGTGTATCCAAAAAGATATCGAAGGCTTCGACAATCTTACAAAGCAGATGGAAGAAGCAAGCGAAGAATTGATAAGAACAGAAACACTTGCAACCGATCCGATGCTTATGTATTTCACTTCCGGAACCACCGGCTATCCAAAGGGAGTCATTCACAATTACGCATACCCTTTGGCTCATATAATCACCGCCAGATACTGGCAGCAAACCCAGGATAACGGTCTTCATTTCACTGTCGCAGAAACAGGTTGGGCTAAAGCCTCGTGGGGCAAATTGTACGGACAATGGCTCACGGGAAGCGCCGTAATGGTTTATGATTTCGACAATTTCGAACCCAGGCAGCTTAGTAATATCATAAACAAATACGGTGTCACATCATTTTGCGCTCCCCCAACCATATATCGTTATCTCGTTCGAAAAGGGATCCCAAAGATGCCTACCCTCAAGCATGCTTCTACAGCCGGAGAAACACTTGCTCCCGACGTATTCCGAAAATTCTTTGACTTGACAGGACTGACTCTTATGGAGGGATACGGACAGACCGAAACAACATTACTAATCGCTAACTTTAAGGGAGTAAACACAAACGAAGGCTCTTTGGGAATCCCCTCTCCTTTGTACGATATCGAAATACGTAACAAAAAAGGAGAAAAAGCCACCCCGGGAGAAATCGGAGAAGTATGTATCATTCCGAAAAAAGATAAGTTAAATGCAGGAATCTTTTGCGGATATTTAAACAATGATACGCAATATGAATATGCATTCAGAGACGGCGTATACCACACGGGAGATGCAGCACGCTTTGACGAAAACGGATTGTTTTATTTTCACGGCCGCTTTGACGACATCATCAAAACAGGGGGATTTCGTGTCGGACCTTATGAAGTCGAAAACGTGCTTATTACACATCCCGCAGTCGTTGAATGCAGCGTAATAGGAGTTCCCGATGCATTAAGAGGTCAGGCCATAAAAGCTGCAATCGTGCTTGATAAAGGCTACTCTCCTTCTTATAAACTCGAAAAAGACATTAAAGAATTCTGCAACAAAAAACTTGCCGAATACAAATGGATAAGACTTGTCGAATTCGTAAAAGAAATGCCGAAAACCATAAGCGGCAAAATTGTCAAACCCGCACTTAAAGGGCAAATATCTTCTTATGAAAATCACTCAATAAGTTGAAAAGAAATATCAACTCTGTTAGAATTTTTCTTTGGAAGATACAGATTGCGACTACCGGGGAAAAGACATGAAAAATAAAACTTACGGAGCAGACTTGATTTTAAACGGGCAGATTGAAGGTTTTCATCAATTCATATTTGATGAGAACCCTCATCTTTCATTTGTCAGCGAAAGTTTTCTTGTAATGACCGGTTACAAAGAGGATGAACTTCTTGATGAAAAGAAAGATTTATATTCTCTTTTAATTCAACCCGCCGATTCGGATATTTATTCTTCCCTTATCAAAGACGTCCTTAAATTCGAAAAAGCAAAGGGATGTTATCATTTAATCAAAAAAGACGGTAATTCTGTTTTCGTAAAAGATACACTCTCTCTTTTAAAAGATGAAAACGGAAAAATAATTATCTCGTCTTATCTTACGGACATCACCGAATTTGACAATATAAACAAAGAGATAAATGAAGGCAACAGGTATCTTGAAGCCTTAAGTGAAGTATTCGATAAAATCTTTGAATTCAACACAAAAAGCAATACGGTTAAATGCCTTTATTCCAACAATTCATCCATGTTCAAGCATTTCGAAAACATACCGATGCCGCTTGATGAAGCTTTGGAAAAATGGATTGTTAATTCAGTAGATAAAGACGATGCAGAGTCGGTGAGAAATTTCTTCTTTGATTTCAGTTTGAACAAATTCTTCGAACAGGATTCAAAGCCGCCCCAGATTACTTACAAAGCACTCTCTTCTGACAATGAATTAAGACAGTACGGCGGCATATTTATAAGGGTTAACGAAGACATCGGATATTTTTGCTGCAGAAGAATTCACGAGCCTGAAGAGATTTCGGATCTTAAAAATGAAAACACACATCTTAAAGAAAAAATGAAGGATCTCGTCCTTAAATTTTCTGACGGTCTTGCAGCATTCGAAGTCACTCCCGAAGAATACATGAAGCCTCTTTACGCGAGTGAAAACGTATGTGAATTCTTCGGTTACACAAAAGAAGAATGGCTTCCTCTCACGAAAAAATACACACCCTGGAAAACCTTTGTACAAAAGAGTGAAGCCACCAATGAGGAGTTCCTTGATTTCCTTAAAAACGGAGAAGCCGAATTCACATATTTTGATTACAAATCCGAAAAAGAGAAAAAGATACGGGCCGTATGCACTCAAAAAGACATTCATGCAAAATCTCCGAGATATGTAGTTCTCTATTCTGTTGATGACAACGAATCCGAGAAACAAAATACAACTGAGAGCAAAGATGTTTCTATCAGGACATTCGGATATTTTGATGTATTCGTTGGAGACAAACCCATAGCTTTCAGAAACAAAAAATCCAAAGAACTTCTTGCTCTTTTGGTCGACAGGAGGGGTGGATTTGTAACCGGCGAAGAAGCAATCGCATTCCTTTGGGAAGATGAACCCGCCAGCACTTTAACGCTCTCCAGATACAGAAAAGTTGCACTTCGCCTTAAGAATACTCTCGAGGAATACGGAGTATCCGATATACTTGAAACCGTAAACGGAAAAAGACGTATCGCGGTTGAAAAAGTCAGATGCGATTTGTATGATTATCTTTCCGGAAAGAAAGAATATTCACAAAGTTTCAAAGGCAGCTATTTAACCAATTACAGTTGGAGCGAAAACACACTCGGCGAACTTCTTAATTCGTGAAATCAAAAAGATCAGAACATAAAAAAATAAGCAGATTTAAACCTGCTTATTTTTTTACCTATTTAAGACTAATCCGATTTGGGGGATATGAGGAAAACCAAATTATTATTTTTTCTTCTTTGCTCTTAATTTCGCTCTTACCCAGAGAACGATACTCTGCAAAAGAATGAAGAAGCATAACATACCGCCTGTGGTAATGCTCTGCCACCAGGGCTTGTTAAGAGCACTTGATACAATAATCTTTTTGATTGTGGTAAGAATAAGTGTACCGAAAAGTGTACCGATTACGTTTCCTACACCGCCTGTCAAAAGCGTACCGCCGATGATGGAAGAAGCGATCGCATTCATTTCCATGCCTGCTGCGTTTGTCGCGTTGCCTGCTCCTGTATGCATCATGAAAACGTATCCCGATATACCGCTTAAGAGACCGCAGATTACATAGCTTAAGAAACGTGTTCTCTTAACATTAATACCAAGCATTAATGCACTTTGCTGATTTCCGCCCATTGCGTAGAAGTTTCTTCCGGGTTTAAGCCAGGTAAGAAGAACGAATACAGTCAAAAGACATACAAGTGCAATTACTACTCCGAGTTCAACCGTACCGGGAATCAGATTACCGTTCTTTGCGTAATATCCGAGCCAGGGAATTTCAATCTTTACACCTCTTAATGCCGCAAATGCTTCATGGTCAACCTTTTGAGGATTAACGGAAAGAATTGTCGTCAAACCTCTGGCGAAGAACATTCCTGCCAATGTGACTATGAAAGGCTGAATCTCAAGGTAACTGATTAAATATCCGTGTACCAATCCGAATGCAAGTCCGATTCCGAGTGCAAGAAGGATTGAAACAAATATATTTCCGCCTTTGTTTAAATAAAGCACACAGCTCATTACCACGAGACTTGTAACGGCACCTACACTGATATCTATTCCGCCGCCAATCATTACAATGGTCAGACCGCAGGATACGATAATAAGCGAAGCATTGTCGTTTAACATGTCAAATATCTGTTGAGGATGTAAGAATCCTCCTCTTAATATGGCCATTGCAAGCAGATACATCACAAAGAAAATACCGATTGCAATTGTCATCAAAAGCTGAGTATCCGTCAGCGGCTCTTTAAAGAATTTTTTCTCTTTGTTCATTTTATTCCGCTCCTTTCGCCGGTACTCTTTGCTTATTGCTTCTTAATTTCCTCGTAAGTTTTTCAAACTTGCTCTTAATAACGGGCGAACCGATTACAACAAGTATAATGATTACGATGGCTTTGTAAGCCTTTACGTCGGTAGAAGAAACCTTCATCGCATAAAGTGTAATTGTAAGCATCTGGATTACGTATGCACCGATAATACTTCCGCTTATCTTAAACTTACCGCCGCCTAAATTGTTGCCGCCGATTGCAACCGCAAGGATTGCATCCATTTCAACATCAAGAAGAAGTGTTTCGTGATTGATAAGACCGAGACGGCTTACTCCGATACATCCTGCTACTGCCACACATACACCGAGTATAATGAATGACAAAAGCTTGATGAATGTTGAATTAATACCGTTAAGTCTTGCCGCACTTCCGTTGATACCTACCGACTGTGTGAAAAGTTCAAGTGAGGTAAGCTGGAATACCAGTTTGAAAACCAGCGCTACTACGATAACAATAATTACGGGTGTTGGAACCGGTATCCCCGGTATGAAACTTCCGAGCGCATTGATAATCGGTGAGCTTACCGTGGGTGTTGCACCGCCGTTAATCCAATATGCTATCGAACGACCGCATGTATAAAGTATTAAGGTCGCTATCATCGGCTGTATCTTAAATACCGAAACGAGTGTACCGTTAAATGTTCCGAAAAGCATTGCAACCACACATGCAAAAAGAAATGCTGCGATTACCGTGGGCCATGTGATGGCCGATGATGCTTTGAGTATTTTTACAAATGCGGAACCTGCAATTGCCGCTGCCGCACCGACACTGATATCCTGTCCGCCGCAGGCTGCAGTTACCAGGGTCATACCCATCGCAAGGATGGCAAGTTCGCTCGCACCGTTGATAATACTTATTAAGTTACCTGCCAAAACTATATTGCCGTCATTATTGTGGCTTATGCCGATTGAGAAAAACGACGGGTCTCTTATAAGATTGAATATTACAAGCAGGACGATAGCTATAATCGGAATGGTCAGCTGTCCGAGTCCGCCTTTAAATATCCTTTTAAATTTATCCTTCATTTTCGGACTCACCTCCTGCAATTGTTTTCATTACCTGTGCCTGATTAAGATCCGCACCTTTGAGTTCTCCGACTATGTGTCTGTCTCTCATGACGATAAGACGTGAACATGTACGAAGCATCTCTTCGACTTCGGAAGAAATGAATGTCACGCTGACGCCCTCTTCCGCAAGTTTTAAGACAAGTTTTTGAATCTCGAGTTTGGTACCTACATCAATACCTCTTGTAGGCTCATCAAGAATCAGATAATCGGGATGTGTCAAAAGCCACCTTGCAAGGATTACCTTTTGCTGGTTACCGCCGCTTAAAGACCCTATCGGCGTTTCCCTGCTGGCCGTCTTAATATTCAATACATCTATGTACTCATCCGCAAATGCTTCGGCTTCGCTTCTGCTTATGGGTTTGAAGAATCCCTTCATAACCTGAAGTGCTAAAATTATATTCTCGCGAACACTTAAATCAGCTATGATACCGTCACGTTTTCTGTCTTCCGCAAGATAGCCGATACCATGTTTCATGGCATCTATCGGACGTGTAATCTTAACATCTTCTCCTTTTATCCTTACGTGACCGCCTGTAACCTTGTCCGCACCGAATATCGCTCTGACACTTTCGCTTCGTCCCGATCCGAGCAATCCGGTAAAGCCGTTGACTTCGCCTTTATGAATCTTAAAATCAAAAGGAAGCGCATCAGAGCTTGAAAGAGATTGTGCTTCGTAAAATACTTCGCTGTCAACTTCCGTCTTTTCTTCCATTTCTCCGAGGTTGCTTAATTCGTCAAGATCTTTACCTATCATCTTTGCAACAAGTTCAACCTGCGGAAGTTCCTCTGTCAGATACTCTCCGACAAGTTCACCGTTTCTTAAAACCGTAATACGGTCGCAGACTTCGTAAACCTGCTCAAGAAAGTGGGTAACGAAAATGATTCCGACACCCTGACTTTTTAGATCTCTCATGAGATTGAACAACAAATTAACTTCTTTATCATCCAATGAAGATGTAGGTTCGTCCAAAATCAAAACCTTACATTTCATATCAACTGCACGTGCTATGGCAACCATCTGCTGAACAGCGAGTGAACAGCTTCCGAGCTGCTGTGTACTTCTTGCCGGAATTCCGAGTTCCGTAAGAATTTTGTCCGCTTTCTTTTCATAGTATCTTCGGCGAACAAAAACGTTTTCCTCTCTTCCGATATACATATTCTCTGCCACTGTTAAATTGGGACAGAGAGTGATTTCCTGATATACTGTACTTATTCCGTTGTTTTGCGCATCCTGAGGTGAACGAATAACAATCTTTTCGCCGTCGACTGTTATTTCTCCGCCGTCCATCTGATATACACCCGTAAGTACTTTAATGAGTGTAGACTTTCCGGCACCGTTTTCTCCCATAAGTGCATGTATCTCACCTTTTCTTAAGGTAAAATCCACTTCGCTTAATGCTTTTACTCCGGGGAAAACCTTATTTATTTTTCTCATCTGCAGTAAAGCATTATCCTGCATAATCATGTCCTCCGTGATAATTTAAAGGCGCAGTCCGGGCTGATTATTTCACAGCCCAGCTGCGCCGTTAGGTCAGTTCAAAATATTATTCGCCTAAACCGTAGGTATCGATGTCGCTGTCTGTAATAGTCTTTGCATCAAATCCCTTTTCTTCGTTAATGATCTTCTTTTCGGAAGTTGTCTTAACGCCTTTGATTAAATCGCTGATGATCTGTGCCTGGAAAGGTGAGCACTGTCCATCATAGTTCCAAGCGCCTGCCTTTAATTCTCTTAAAGCCCACTTGTTGCAGTCAAAGCCCATTACGATAACCTTGCCGTCAACACCGTGTGTAATACCTGCTTCGTCGAGAGCTGCTACAGCACCCTTAGCCATACCGTCGTTCTCTGCGTAGATTACGTTGAAATCATCACCGCTGTTGATAACGGATTCAACGATCTTCTTTGCTTCTGCTTCGTCCCATGTAGCTGTCTGCTGAACAACCTTGTTCATCTTGCCTGATTCGAACTGAGCATCAAGAGCACCTGTACGTCCGATCTGAGCGTCGGAACCCATGGCACCCTGGATATGGATTACATTGTATTCATCAAGATTCTGGTCAAGTAACCAGTTAACTGCTGTTTCGCCTTCTTTACTCATATCTGAAACAACTGCTGCTTCGTAGAGACTTTCATCAACATCGATCATACGGTCGAAGAGATAAACTTTAATTCCGGCATCCTGAGCCTTCTTTAAAACTTCGTCCCATCCTGTTGTTTCTGCTGCAGAGATAAGAAGATAATCAACACCTTCAGTGATGAAGCCCTGAGCTGCCTGGAGCTGCTCATCGTTCTTTAAGCTGTAAGCTGTCTTGAGTTCATATCCGTTTTCTGCGGAGAAAACAGCTTCCATGTCTTTAACGTTTGCTTCACGATAACCTGACTCTGAAGGGGGATTGTTAACAACACCAACCTTAATTACATCACTTGTGGTTGTTGCAGGTGCATCTGCTACTACTGTTTCGGTCGGTTCTGTAGGATTGGCAGGTGCGGGCGTTGTATTAACTGTGCTTCCGCCACCTGTACAAGCTGTAAACAAAAGACTCGAAGCGAGTGATGCTGCAAGTAACAATGATCCAATTTTTTTCTTCATCATCTTAATTTTTCCTCCTTTTTGCGTCATAAGCGACTGTTTGATTGTATGATAGCTTTTGAGCGCACGAAGGTAAATCAAGCCTGATTTTGACTTGGTTGAAAATAATTTCGTATTTTTGTCCCTTTTCTCAAAAAAGGTTAATTTTGATTTTATTCAGGTTGATTTTGATACTGAGAACGGTATTCCGAAGGAGTAAGTCCCGTATTCTTTTTAAAGATATAAGAAAAATAATGGGAATCGTTATACCCTGTATCATGGGCAATCTGAGAACTCTTAATATTGGTGTTTCTTAAAAGTTCTTTGGCTTTGTTAAGCCTGAGATATATAAGATATTCCGTAAACGACTGACCGGTTGTCTGCGAAAAAACAGTCGAAAATCTGCTCTTGCTCATATTGACTTCTTTCGCTACATCCTGAAGCATCAGATTCGGATTGGAATAATTTTGAGACATGTATAATTTTGCTTCGCTTATAATCGAAGGCACTTTTGATTCATCGGAAACTTCACCCATTTCTCTCACGCCGAGAATAATGGATTTTTCTTCTTTTCTTTCTGCCAAAAGATGGCGTATGTGTCTTGCCGTCTTAAAGCTTTTTAAAATCTCTTCGGGTTTGTCGACAATTTCCCCTATACCCACGCGAATGGTATCGCAGCCGACTCTTTCAAGTTCCTGAACAAGAGAAGTTGAAAAGGCATAAGCACGCTCTTCCGCGTCTTCTGCCGAATCGCCGAGAACAAGGAGTCTCGTACCCGTTCTTCCTGCGGAAACATGAACGATACCGCCGCTGCTTTCCGCCAAAACAACTGCTGCCTCCTGACCTGTTCCGGTAGGATTGAAAGCAGCATCAACAACCACATAAAAAGGCGCATTGACATTGCATCCCATGGAATGCAATTCCTTAAGGACGTTTCTTGCATCTTCTTCAACGGCTTCATCCGTAAAAAGCGAACCGATTAATTTTTCCTTGACGAATTTACCGTCATTTTCCATACGCGCTCTCAAGCTTGCGGCATGTTCGAGACTTTTTCTCTCTTCTTTTAACTGTGCGCTGACTTTATCCAAAGCTTCCTTAAGATCCGTTGAATTAATCGGCTTTAAAAGATATTCTCTGACACCGAGTTTGATACACTGTCTCGCATATTCAAACTCATCGTATCCGCTTAAGACTATAATCCCTATCCAGGGCATCTGACCTTTTAAAATTCTGCAAAGTTCCAGTCCGTCCATGAAAGGCATCTTTATATCGGTTATAACTATATCGGGATTTGTATCGCGAATAATGGGAAGCGCCATCTCTCCGTCAGGTGCCTCTCCAACAAGTGTATAGGGTGTTTCATCCCAGGGGAAGGATTCTCTTACCCCCTCTCTTATAACTATTTCATCATCAACCAGAAACACTTTCATGTTCGAATATCTCCTCTTTCGTTCTGCAGGGCACTTTGAATTTAACCACAGTGCCTTCGGAATCGCTTTCTATTTCCAATCCGTCCGATAAGTTGTAATAAAGACGGATACGCATATTTACATTCACCAGACCGAAGCCTCCGCTTCCGCCTTCACTGACACTCGGCTGACCTTTCTTCATTCTCTCGTTCAAATCACGAAGCTGTTCTTTTGTCATGCCAAGTCCTGTATCCTTGACGGAAAAGACCAGATTTCCTTCTTCTTTTTTCCCGGAAACCGTTATCTTTCCGCCGCCTCTTTTAATCTTAATTCCGTGGTAAAGAGCGTTTTCCACAAGAGGCTGAAGCATGAGTTTTAACATATAATATTCGCCGATATCATCAGGTATGTCTATTTCGTATTTTAAGATATCACGGTATCTTGTCTGCTGAATCTTAAGATAACCTTCGATATGTTTCTTTTCCTGACTGATGGGAATCCAGTCGGCACCGGAAGACAAACTGATTCTGAAGAAATCGCTTAACGCACTCGTTAATTGAATGACTTCATCTTTTTCACCGGCTTCCGCCTTCCATACGATGGCATCAAGAGTATTGTAAAGAAAATGCGGATTTATCTGAGCCTGAAGGGTTCTGAGCTCCGCTTTTCTTAATCTCTTCGCATCAAGTTCGCTCTGTTTCATCATGGTTTCAAGATCGTCCGCCATGTTATTAACCTGCTTGGTAAGATTACGAAGTTCGGTAACATCGGTATCGGTAAGTCTCGCATCCAAAGTACCGGCCGCAAGAAGCGAAGTTACTTCCTCAAGGCGTTCGATCGGCTGTCTTACAAAAAGAGCAGTCTTCTTAACAGACCTGTTTCGAAACCACAAAGCCAGGATTACAATCAATACTTCAACCGAAGCCGTGATAATGATAACAAGGATAAGGCTCACACTCATCTTGGCCGAAGATGCGATTTCCTGTGCTATATATTCGTTTAACATGCTGTCCACAAGCGCGGCAACATCTCTTACTTCCACCAGTACCGCTTCGTTTTCGACTACGGGGACCTGATGGTCTATATTGTCTCTTATTCTGTCAACGTAGTTTTGAAGCGTCTCCATCGTACGCCCTGCAACCATAAGCGATAATCTGTTTTCCTCTGTCGTCTGTTCGGAAATCCTCTCGATTGTCTCGTTGACATCCTTAATCTTTAAATAAATCCCGCTCTCGGGAAAAGATTCACGACCGCTTATTATATTCCATGCAGCACCGGGAATTTCTTCGGCAACAACCGTTTTCAAACTCGCGATAGTCTGCATTCTGTGAATGGAGCTGTGATATTTCCACGCATAAAAAAGCATTAAAACAAGACTGATTATAATGGGTATAACCAGCATCAAAACTATTCTGTGGCTTAAGTCATTGATTCGCCCGAGTATGCTTTTTTCCTTATCGGCTCTTTTCATTCTTTATCCTCAATAGCCTCTCGGTGCGATATCTTCGGGATTCATCTCGTCGGAGAATACCTGCTCTATGGGATGAATAACGGAATCGACTTCTTCGCCCGCCTTAAGTTTGATGGCCGTCTCCATAAGTTCTCTTCCAAGTTTGGGAGTGCATTCAACCACACAGTTGATTTTGCCTTCTTTTAACACGTCTATGGCTTCCTGACCGCCGTCTATTGAAATAATGATTATATCCTTGCCCGGTACCAATCCCGCACTTTCAATCTCCGGGAGTGCGCCAAGCGTCATTTCGTCATTATGAGAATAAATTACATCTATCTCATCTTTGTATGTATCAAGAAGATATCTCATGCACTCAGCACCGCGGCTCTTTAAAAAGTCGCCGTCAATGCTCTCAAGCACAGTCATTCTCTCATCATTTGCTATAGCATCCGCAAAGCCGGCCTGTCTTTGTCTCATGGGAGTGGAATTCTCCGTACCGGTAATCTCCACGATATTCACATGGTCAAGTCCGAGGCTGTCTGCTTTTCTTATAAGATATTCGCCCGCCATCACGCCTTCATTGTAAAAGTCGGCACCAATAAGGCAAGTCGTTAAATCTTCTTTATCGGTGCTTATGTCTCTGTCGACAAGAATTACGGGAATTCCCGCATCCTTTGCTTCCGTAAGAACATTGTCCCATCCGTCTTCAACAATGGGTGAAAAAGCGATAACATCCACTTTATATGCTATGAAACGTCTGATGGCGGCAATCTGGTTTTCCTGCTTCTGATTGGCATTTTCTATCATCAGATTGACACCGTAATTGACGGACTGCTCTTCTATGTCTTTGGTATTGCCGATTCTCCAGGCGGATTCGGATCCTATCTGAGAAAAGCCGAGAAGAAGTCCCTCGTCATTGTTTTCCTGCTTTTTCTGGCATCCTGTCATAGGAAAAGTTATAAAAAAAGCACTCAAAAAACCCATGGCAAAGGCCAGAGTTTTTCTCATGTTTTTCCTAAAAAAAGATTTGGTATTTTTCATTAATGTAACGCCCCCCGAAATTCTAAAGCCACTTTTTAAATTTGAAAAAAATAGGGCTTCCTATCACTATCAATACACTGACAATAATTACCACCGGATATCCCCACACTTTATCAAGTTCCGGCATGTATTTAAAGTTCATTCCGTACCAGCCGACTATAAGAGTCAACGGCATGAAAATCGTCGTAACCACGGTAAGTACGGTCATTATTCTGTTTTGTTTTACATCAAGTCTCGACTCATACGTATCTCTTATCTGAGACGTATAATCAAGAAGCGAATTGACTATGTCAAGAAGTCTTGAAACTCTGTTTGAAAAGAGTCTGAAGAATCTTATGTTCTCCTCTTTAAAGAAATCGTTCTCGTTTTCCTCAAGTTCCTGGGCAAGGTCTATAAGATGATCGTAATGAACTCTGAAATCTCTTAAGAACCCTCTTATATCGTTTACCCTGTCCATATCGGGATTATTGTCTTTTTCCACATCCTTGTCTATCTTGTCGAGTTCATTCTCGAATTTTTCAAGAAGACGCAAATCTTCTTTTATAATCTGCTCGAGAAAATCATAGATAAAACGCTCAAGGGAGGGCATTCTCCATTTTTTGGTCTCGGAAATCTTTTGTACAAGGTTAAGCGCATTATCGTTGGGATCGATGAAAACAATGCCTTTTTCATCGAGTGCATAAGCAAAATCCTTATAATCCACCATATTCGATCTGTCGGGAATGGAAAAAGTACCCGTTACGGAATCATAGTTGACTTCCGCTTTGGTATTGTAAATCTCAATTGTATCGAAATCTATATCAATACCCATCTCAAATTTATCTTTTTCCTTGGCCCACTCATCAGGAGTAAGTACGGCCACATACTGTTTCTGACCGCTGTGGCACTCCTTTGCACTGCATTTTTTGAGATTTTCTTCAATCAGATAATACATTTTCTTCCCCTTACGAAATCAAAAAATGATAAATCAATGTACAAAAAACAAGAAGCACATAAAACCCTTCGGTACTAAAATATCGTTGTATTCAAAGATTTGATAGTGCGTTTTTGCATTACGATCACAGCCTAAATTTTTCAAATTTTACCCCTATTTAGGTTGATTCGAATCTTCCTAACACCCAAGAAGCGAAACTTTCCCCTAGGTTTCGCTTCATTTGTTTTGCGAATGCGCTTCTCGTCTTCGGTTTACATAAGATTTTTATCGTATACGGCTCTCGGTCCGCCGACATATTTGGGTCTGTATCTTCCGGCACTTACTCTCGCTTCGCCGATCTGCTTATTGTCAAGATGAAGGGGTACGACTACGGGATGAATATGCATTCCGATCATTACTCCTCCGATATCCACTCCGACAGTGGCTTTCTGATTAATGCTCTCAACCACTACCGGATCTTTTAAACTTCCGAAATGCTTTGTCGCAAAAGCTCCGCCTGCATGAATCTGAGGGATGACATTTACGATTTCAAAGCCGTATTCTTTTGCAGCTTCTCTTTCCAAAACAATTGCACGGTTTAAATGTTCGCAGCACTGAACCGCCATATATGCGCCTTTGGCTGCAATTCTCGGCGCAACCACTTCATAGAGTTCTTTTACGACTTCGTCTGTTTCTCCGTCTTTGGATGTTCCCATTCGATTACCGATTATCTCGCTTGAAGAACAGCCTATTACAACTATGTCTCCTTTTTGAATATTTGTCTTTTCGATAATCTCATCGAAAACAATGCCTGCTTCTTCTTTGATTGATTTCATGATATCACTCCTTTGACTGTCAGATTCATAAAAACCCGAAGTTTTCTTCGGGTTTCTTTATCTTGTTCTTTTTTTGTCGTAAAGTTTTTCGTCTGCTGCCACGAGCAGTTCTTTTAAAGGCCTGTCCTCTATCGTATCCGTCTTGGCGATTCCGATGCAAACCTGCAGATCGTATTTGGATTTTGCGGCTTCGTTAAGTATTTTCAGTTCTTTTTGAACATCGGCAATAAATTCGTTTATCGCATCGTCATCGTCCGCTCTTGCGAGTACCACAAATTCATCTCCGCCGTATCTTGCAATGGTCGATCTTTTCTTAAGGCCCTTGCAAGCCGTTCTTAACGCATCCGCGATTCTGACTAATGCCGCATCGCCTTCGACATGTCCGTATGTATCGTTTATTTCCTTAAAATGATCCGCATCGATCATCAAAAGATAAATCGGTGTCTTGTCTTCGTTATTTCTGAGCCACTGTTCATAATTATACAAAAGCTGTTTTCTGTTGTTAAGTCTCGTAAGCGGGTCTACAGATATCATCTCTTCAAGCCAGTCAAGGTAAAGAATCATTACCGAGAGGGCAAGCAACGCACACACAATCGGGATCTTGGGCAAAAACAGCTGAACCACGCCTCCGATGGCCGGAGCTACAGGGAAAAACGCAAGCTTTAAAAGTTTCATTTTTCTTTCATAATTATCTGTCTTAAAGAATTTTGCGAATGCTCTTATGCACGTCACTACCACATATATGTAAGCAAAGATATACAAAAGCATGTAAAGAGGGCCTCTTGTATATTCTCCGTTATCATTTATGTAATAGAGGATTCCCGTAAAATCATTGATTATAATGCTCACAAACTGCAAAATCAGAAATGCGGCCGAAATCAGAAGATTTCTTCTGCTTTTTATGAAGTGCGAATCCTGAAGATGCTCAAAATAAACAAACCAGGCATAAGTCGTGAAAGCCGAAAACAGGAAATAAACATTCGAAGCCGCCATCAGCGCAAATTTCGAATACGGAATCAGTCCGTTGCTAATAAGCACCCAAACCATATCCGAAATGAAAAAGATTACAAGGCAAATCAGACCTCTGATAAAATTTCGCTGTGCAACCATTTTGGTCATTCCCATGGTTTTGATGGCAATTATTATCACAAGCGCTATCGAAAAAAGATTTACTTCCAGATACAGCAATGAATACAGATTTGTACTGTTCATAACGTTTCCCACTTTTACACTGTCGTTCGTTATAAAGAGTATTCCAATTTTTAGAAGTCACATGATCTGGGTGTTCTGGGATAAGGTATTACGTCACGGATATTTTCAACACCGGTTAAATACATGATGAGACGTTCAAATCCCATACCGAAGCCCGAGTGTACGCATCCGCCGTATCTTCTTGTATCAAGATACCAGTCAATGCCTTCTTTATCGACTCCCATTTCATCCATTCTTTCAATGAGCTTATCGAGATTCTCTTCTCTCTGGCTTCCGCCCATAAGCTCTCCTGCCTGAGGAACCAAAAGGTCAACTGCCGCAACTGTTTCGTTGTCGGGATTAACCTTCATGTAATATGCCTTGATATCCTTGGGCCAGTCTGTTACAAATACGGGTCCGTGGAAATAATCAACGATGTATTTCTCATGCTCTTTTGCGATATCCTCGCCGTAATCGGGCTCAAATTCCCACTTCACATCGGCTTTCTTTAAGATATCGATAACATCATGATGTTTGATTCTCGTAAATTTGGCATTTACGATATCGTTAAGTTTATCCTTTAATCCCTTGGAAACGAACTTATCGCAGAAATCAATTTCTTCGGGACATTTTTCGCATACGTATTTAACCACATACTTAAGCATTTCCTCTTCGATGTCCATAAGACCTTCGAGATCGCAGAATGCCATTTCGGGCTCGATCATCCAGAATTCGTTTGCGTGAGTCTGAGTATTGGAATTCTCTGTTCTGAATGTGGGACCGAAAGTATAGATATCACCGAATGCCATTGCAAATGTCTCGCCCTGAAGCTGACCTGAACCGGTGATAAATGCCTGCTTGCCGAAAAGGTCCTTGTTAAAGTCAACCTTGCCGTCTTCGGTAAGAGGAAGGTTGTTCATGTTTAATGTCGTAATCTTGAACATCTGATCCGAACCTTCACAGTCGGCACATGTAATCAAGGGAGTATGAACATAAAGATATCCTCTCTCCTGGAAATAGCTGTGGATTGCCATGGCTGCCACGCTTCTTACTCTGAATACCGCAGAGAAAAGATTCGTACGGGGACGAAGATGTGCCACGGTTCTTAAATATTCTCTTGTATGACGCTTGGGCTGAATGGGATAATCTTCCGGGCAGTCTCCGAGAAGTTCAACGCTTGATGCCTTTACTTCAAAAGGCTGCTTGTTCTCGGGGGTTAAAACCACCGTTCCAACTACCTTTACGCTGGCTCCGACGCCTATCTTTGAGATGTCATCAAAATTGGGGAGATTCTGCTCGTAAACCACCTGTAAATTTTCAAAAAAAGAACCGTCATTTACATTAAGAAATCCAAACTGTGACTGGGCTCTGTTGGTACGTACCCATCCACATACGGTAACTTCTTTTGAAGCATATTCGTTTGTCTTTCCGAACAGCTCTCTTAACTTTGTTCTCATCTCTTATATCCTCCTGGAATTAAAACTATGTTGCTATGTTATCATCTTTGGGAAATTATTCAAGCATTTTAACCCAAAAAAACACTCATTATTATACCATGAAAATCTGTTTTAGCCAATCAAAAAAAGCTTTTATAAAACACCAAAAACCCACAACGCCCGGTCATACGAAACCAGATGATTTTTTCGTTTGACCGATACGTCGGGGTTTATGTTTGTGTGCTTCGATTTTTTATCTATTTTTGGGAGGTAAAAATTATAAAAATTGCGGTTGTTTTAAATTATTTAATGGCTGCAAATCCGTTTTCGAGATCTGCGATAATATCGTCAATATGCTCTGTACCGATGGAAAGACGGATTGTATTCTGTCTGATGCCCTGATCTTCGAGTTCTTCCTCGGACAACTGCGAATGAGTAGTTGATGCGGGATGAATTACAAGGCTCTTAACGTCTGCAACATTGGCAAGAAGTGAGAAAATCTTAAGGTTGTCGATGAATTTCCATGCTTCGTCCTTGCCGCCCTTAATCTCGAATGTAAAGATCGAACCGCCGCCGTTAGGGAAGTACTTCTTGTATAATTCATGATCGGGATGATCGGGAAGCGAAGGATGGTTAACCTTCTTAACCAAAGGATGCTTGCTTAAATATTCAACAACCTTGGCTGTATTCTCTGCATGTCTTTCGAGACGAAGGGAAAGAGTTTCAATACCCTGTAACAATAAGAATGCGCTGAAGGGTGATAATGTCGATCCTGTATCTCTCAAAAGGATGGCTCTTATATATGTTACAAATGCAGCGGGTCCTACAGCATCATAGAATGATACGCCGTGATAGCTGGGGTTGGGATCTGCGATGTTGGGATACTTTCCGCTTGCCTTCCAGTTGAACTTGCCGGATTCCACGATTACACCGCCGAGTGTGGTTCCGTGTCCGCCGATGAACTTTGTAGCTGAATGAACTACGATATCTGCACCGTGCTCAAAAGGTCTGAAGAGGTAAGGTGTTCCGAATGTATTGTCGATTACAAGAGGAAGTCCGTGCTTGTGAGCAATCTTAGCAATCTCATCAATATCGGGAATATCACTGTTGGGGTTGCCGAGTGTCTCAAGATAGATGGCTCTTGTGTCATCCTGGATAGCACCTTCAACTTCTGCCAAATCATGTGCATTAACAAATGTTGTCTTGATTCCGTACTGAGGAAGTGTATGTGACAAAAGGTTGTAGCTGCCGCCGTAGATTGTCTTCTGAGCTACGATGTGTCCGCCGTTAGCAGCAAGTGCCTCAATTGTATATGTGATTGCTGCTGCACCGGATGCAACTGCAAGTGCTGCGCTTCCGCCCTCCAATGCTGCAAGTCTTCTCTCAAGTACATCCTGTGTTGTATTTGTAAGTCTTCCGTAAATGTTGCCTGAATCTGCAAGACCGAAACGATCTGCTGCATGCTGGCTGTCATGGAAAACATAAGATGTTGTCTGATAAATGGGAACGGCTCTCGCATCCGTTGCGGGATCTGCCTTTTCCTGACCTACGTGTAACTGTAATGTTTCAAATTTGTATTCGCTCATTGTATTATTCTCCTTTAATTTCAAATGATTTATTATTAGTTATTTTAGTTATTTTGTTTCATTGCCTGTTCTTTTACTGTAATCCCCGGAAATTTAAAAAGTCCGGGAGTTTTTTGAATACTCCCGGACATACGGCTAACTTTTGGTGATTACTTTCAAAGTTTAAGAGGCGCAGAACAAAGCAATCGAACGCCCCGCCATATTACATGTCCGGGAGAAAAGCATTCGACAACAACACATCCAAGTATAAACTTTAATGTTGTTAACTTTTTGCATGATTTGCGTCTCCTTTCTTAAATCGTTGAAAGGATAATAACACCATTAACCTACTGTGTCAATAGGTTAATTTAAATTTTATAAAATTTTTTAGAACTCCTCTGTTTCAGGCGCTCCGGTAAAGGAACTGAATGTAGCCTTTGCACTCTTAAAATAGAATACTTCGGTATTTGCATCGTCTGCGGAATACATTCCCTGTAATGAAGGATAAGCATCAAGCATGGACTGTTTTGCTTCTCTTCTGTCATCTTCAACAAGTTCTCCGCATACTCTAAGCCATGTTCCGTCCATAAATGCACAGATTTCCACCTTGGGATTTGCATGAATCTGCTTTGATACATCTTTTACCTTGCCTGTCTGAATATAGAGCTTTCCGTCAAATACATTAACTGTACCGAAAGGTCTTACTCTGGGCTGATCCCCATCTGTTGTGGCAAGATAATATGTTCCTGCCTTCTTTAAAAAATCTACTGTTTTCTGCATTGTATTACCTCCCAAATTTATTTTTTACTTTTCTATTTTACAATATCCGATTCGAAATATCATCCTTTTTAGAAGAATTTCCATCTGCTTAACAAAAATCCCGGTATTACGACTATTACGAAAAATGCCCAGCTTACAAGCGTGAATGTCTTTATGAATTTAAAGCCGTTCTTCGGATATTCCCTAACATATATTCTGTAATTGATTACCGAGGCAAGCGAACCGATAAGCGAACAAAGACCTGCAGTATCGGCTCCGTATATAAGTCCCGAAAAGTTTTCGGTAAACGGATACAAAACTATCGATGCGGGAACATTGGATATAAGCTGGCTTAATCCTATCGCCCACCAGTATTCATTGCCAGCAACCGCTTTTTGAAGAACGGTGGAAATGCCGGGGTTTGAAGCTATGGATGAAGAAAATACAAAAAAGCAAAGGAACGTAAATATAAGCACGTAATCAACCTGCGTGAAAAGTTTGATATTTACCGCAGCAATCACAACTATTACAATCGCCACGGCAACGGGCCAGAATTTGGTCCTTGTAACAATCGTTAAAATAATCATTACAAACAAACTGATATATGCAATCTTTCTTATCATTATCTGTTTTGCATTTTTCGCATCGCCTGTTTTTTCAAGCTTTGCCAGATCGTCATCCTTTAATTCGGTATTGAATTCTTCTTTTAAATTCTTTCTGTACAAAACCATTACGAAAATGATTAAAAGAATCGCAGAACCCACGCAAAGAGGCGACATGTGAAGCATGAAATTCCATACGCTCGTACCGGACTGACCGAAAAGGAAAAGATTCTGCGGGCTTCCGAAAGGCATTAAAAGCGAGCCTCTTATGGCTGCTATGTTTTCCATTGAAATAACGGGAAGGATGTATTTTTCTTTGTCGCCTTTCTTAAATAAAAGGATGGTTAAGGGAACAAAGATAATCAAAGACACATCGTTTGTAACAAACATTGATGTGAAGAATACTCCGAAAATAAGGAATAAAGAAAGCGTCGTCATGCTTTTGAATTTCCTGCTGAAATTGATGACGGGCTCGAAGATGTTTTCCTGTTTAAAACCTTCGAGTACGCAAAGCATCATAAAGAGTGTTCCGAGTGTATGCCAGTCAATTTCTTTTATGAGTGCCTTGCTCGGAGGAGTTATAAACAAAGAAACGACGGCGGCCAAAACAGCCACCGTCAGCATTATTTCTTTTTTCAAAAAATTCAATACTTTTTTCATGTATTCTACCGAACCCTCTACTCAAGCTTTGAAGCATATTCAAGTGCATCATCGATATGCGGTCTGAAGTTATCCTTACCCACTCTCTCAACAAAACCGCCTTTTTCCATCGTCTTGTAAGGCTGTTCGTTGACATGTGACAATACGAGTTTGATACCCTCTTTTTCGCATCTGTCGAGGAGCTGTTCAAGCGAATGCATTGCTGTCGCATCGATTGCGGGTACTCCACGCATTCTTATAATGATGACTTTGGTAAAGTCTTTGAAGGATACGCCGGCGAGCTGATCTGCATCACCGAAGAACATGGGGCCTGTAATTTCGTATACTCTTACATGCTTGGGTACCTTCTTTAAATCTATACCGTCGGGATCCTCGTCGGGATCGTAATATTTCCAGCCCTGGACACTCGATACATCGCTCATTCTCTTCATGAAGAGAACGCATGCGATAAGCATACCGATTTCGATAGCGATTACAAGGTCGAATGTTACCGTAAGAACAAATGTTACCACAAGCACAAGAATGTCGCTCTTAGGAGCAGTCTTGCAAAGATGCGCAAATGTTCTCCACTGGCACATATTGTAAGCTACCATGAAAAGAATCGCTGCAATGGTAGGCATCGGAATAAGTGCTGCATACGGCATCAAAAGCACGAGAACGAGTACAAGAACTATTGAATGCACAATACCTGCAATGGGAGATCTTCCTCCGTTTTTAATATTGGCTGCCGTTCTTGCGATGGCGCCGGTAGCGGGAATACCTCCAAAAAGTGCGGAACCGATGTTACCGATACCCTGTGCGATAAGTTCCATGTTGGAACGATGATGCGAGTTGATCATGCTGTCCGCAACAACACAGGATAAAAGAGATTCGATCGCTGCAAGTATTGCTATTGTAAATCCGTCAGGTACCATGGCGATGATAGACTCGCCTGTAACCTGGGGTAAATGAAATGCCGGAAGTTTGTTGCTTATCGTGTAAAGATCTCCGATTGTATTAACATCCATCTTGAAAAACTTTACCATTAAAATTCCGACGATAACCGCGATTAAAGAACCGGGGATTTTCTCGGATATGAAGGGCCATACAATAAGAATGGCAAGACATACGCCGCCGACTATCAAAGCCTGATAATTAAATGTCGTGATATTGGAAAAGATTGCCTTGACCTTATCCATGGTTTCTATCGTGACGGTTCCTTCGGGGTAAGTTAGGCCTGCGAAATCCTTAATCTGGCCTATAAGAATCGTTACTGCGATACCTGCGGTAAAGCCTGTCGTAATCGTATAAGGAATATATTTAATAAGTGCACCGAGTCTGAACACGCCCATCAAAATAAGGAAAATACCTGCGATGATGGTCGCGATCACAAGACCGTCCATTCCCTTCTTTGCCACGATTCCGGCAACTATTGTCGCAAATGCAGCCGTGGGACCTGCAATCTGAACACGGCTTCCGCCGAAGAATGAGATTAAGAATCCTGCCACGATTGCCGTATAAATACCCTGCTCGGGGCCTACTCCCGAAGCGAGCGCCAAAGCAATGGAAAGTGGCAGTGCAATAATCGCTACAATTATGCCTGCCACTACATCTTTTATAAATTTCTTACCGTCATAGTTCTTAAGCACGCTAAAGAGCATCGGTTTGATTTTGTCCTGTTTCATCAATTTATCTCCT
>Ga0129307_1000559_pt1 | contig 55294 bp, 41 predicted proteins | sample P1105metagenome_FD_94437 | JGI IMG/M metagenome (GOLD analysis project Ga0129307, IMG submission 94437) | Capybara group fecal microbial communities from Wisconsin, USA - P1105 metagenome | ecosystem: Host-associated > Mammals > Digestive system > Large intestine > Fecal | place: USA: Wisconsin... | reverse complement strand
GTTGTTGTTGTTGTTGTTGTTGTTTTAGGGATACCGTGATAAGCGTTGTATATATCGAATACATTGAAAGGCACTTCCGTGAGAGAAGCCTCTTTACTTTCAGCGCCCGATGTGCTATCATATATTACAGAGGTATCTTCAGTTCCCGCAGCAGCGCTTGTAACAGGAATAGCGACTGCGGCTGAACTCAAGGCTATCGCACATGAAAGGAATACTGAAAGTAATTTTTTTGCTGATTTCATGACACGTAAGCCTCCTTTGCCATAAAAGATTTACGGTCAAACAGCTAAAACTTAGCTAATTATTTGACCGTGAGTTTATTATATCATTTTATGGCTTATATTTCAACCCTTTCGGGACATTTTTACATCTCGGACACAAAATATTGTAGAAACAAAACTAAACAAGAAACGATTATTTGTGCACATTAACAAAGCTTCGGCGCTTTAGCTTCATATTATCAGACACACGAACCGATTAATTTTCGCACATAATTTAAGAAAAATTTTCTCATTGCGGGAGGTCAGAATGAAGGAATTTACGATAAATACAAACGACAGTGGACAGAGAATAGACAAATTCCTGTCGAAGGCGATGCCCGACCTGCCTAAGAGTATGATGTACAGGCTCATACGCAGGAAGGACATCAAGATAAACGGCAAGCGCTGCGAGAATTCGGCTATTCTATGCGAAGGAGACATAGTCCGCGTATATGTGAAGGACGATGTTGCGGCTGCAAAGACGCACGATGTTTCATTTAAGCAGTCATCTGACGATTTACAGATCGTATATGAAGACTCCAATATACTTGTAGTATTCAAGCCCGTCGGAGTTGACTCCCATTCCAACAGCACATCGTCTGCTGACACCCTCATCGATCGCGTGAAGAAGTACCTGTGGCAGAAGGGCGAGTACGTCCCCGAGGAGGAGAGCTCCTTCGCACCAGCATTATGCAGCCGCCTCGACCGCAACACAGCAGGACTTGTCACCGCCGCAAAGAATGCGGCGGCTCTGCGCGAGGTCAATGCCGCGATACAGAGCGGCTCGCTGCACAAGATATACCGCTGTGTCACGGTATCGGCGCCGCCGTCAGCAGAGGCTGTCGCGACCGCATACCACTGCAAGGACGAGGACAGGAACATCGTCCGCATATCGGACACACCCGCCGACGGCTACCGCGAGATACGCACAGGTTGGCGAACCATAGCCGAAAAGAACGGCTTGTATCTGCTTGAGGTCACGCTGTACACCGGACGCACCCATCAGATACGAGCCCACCTCGCACATCTCGGAGCTCCGCTGCTCGGCGACGGCAAATACGGCGATATCCGCTCAAACAAGCGATACGGCGTGTTCCGTCAGCAGCTCTGCGCCTATGCGCTTGAATTCAGCCTTCCCGAGGATTCGCCGCTCGTATATCTCAACGGCAAGCGGATAACAGCTCCCGAGCCCGAATTCGAGAAGCGATTTCGCTGAATTCCATTAAATGTATTGACTTTTCAGCTCAAACGGATATATAATAGTATCAACGGCATATGCCGAATAAATGAAACGGAGTGAATAATATGGCTAACCGCTACTCGGGAACACAGACAGAAAAGAATCTTCTTGCCGCTTTCGCTGGCGAATCTGAGGCAAGGAACAAGTATACCTTCTTTGCGTCGAAGGCTAAGAAGGAGGGCTTTGAGCAGATATCCGCCCTCTTCACAAAGACAGCCGACAACGAGAAGGAGCACGCGAAGATATGGTTCAAGGAGCTTGAGGGCATCGGCACCACAGCCGAGAACCTTGGTGCTGCCGCTGACGGCGAGAACTACGAATGGACAGATATGTACGAGGGCTTCGCAAAGACAGCCGAGGAGGAGGGCTTCCCCGAGCTCGCAGCTAAATTCAGGCAGGTCGGCGAGATAGAGAAGCACCATGAGGAGCGTTACCGCGCACTTCTGAAGAACGTCGAGATGCAGCAGGTATTCGAGAAGAGCGAGGTCAAGGTGTGGGAGTGCCGCAACTGCGGTCACATCGTAGTGGGAACAAAGGCTCCCGATGTCTGTCCCGTCTGTGCTCATCCTCAGTCCTATTTCGAGCTGCACGCCGAAAACTACTGATATTGACATTTCCCGACATATATGCTATAATACCTTATAGTCCTTGTTGCTCCGCTCAACGGCGGAGCATCTGACATAAAGGAGGAAATAAATATGTATTGTAAAAACTGCGGAAGCGCTGTTGAAATGGGCGCAGCCATATGCACCAACTGCGGTGTGCCTGTAGGACAGGGAACGAATTACTGCGGCAACTGCGGTACCGAGCTCCAGCCCGGAGCTGCTGTATGTATGGCTTGCGGCTTTGCGGCAAATACGACAGTCAAGGCTGCTCCTGTGCCAGGTGCAAAGTCTAAGATGGCGGCAGGTCTGCTCGGAATCTTCCTCGGCGGCTGGGGAGTACATAACTTCTATCTCGGCTATACAGGCAAGGCGGTTGCGCAGCTCTGCATCACTATCGGAGCGATAATCCTTTCCGCTCTTACCTGCGGATTTGCAACTCCTCTCGCACTTATTTCACCTATTTGGGCGCTTGTTGAGGGCATAATGATACTCACGGGCAGCATTAACACGGACGCCGACGGCGTACCGCTCACCGACTGATAATTTTTTGGAGGGATAAATATGTATTGTAAGAATTGCGGCAGCGCGGTTGAACAGGGCGCTGCGATATGCACCAACTGCGGAGTACCCGTAGGACAGGGCGGAAACTACTGCGCTAACTGCGGTAATCAGGTACAGCCGGGAGCTGCTGTATGTATGGCTTGCGGCTTTGCGACGAACTCGGCGGTCAAGGCACCTGCTATGCCCGGTGCAAAGTCGAAGATGGCAGCAGGACTGCTCGGAATCTTCCTCGGAGCATTCGGTGTACATAACTTCTACCTTGGCTACACGGGCAAGGCAGTAGCTCAGCTGCTTATCACCGTACTCAGCTGCTTTATGCTCAGCGAGGTAAGTGCTATATGGGGACTTATCGAGGGCATAATGATACTCTGCGGCAACATCAACACCGATGCAGACGGCAATCAGCTTGCAGACTGATAACACGATAATGCGAAAAGACCGCTTGACTGAAAACAAGCGGTCTTTTCTTTATACAGTAAGGAGAATAGAGATATGCGTTTATTCGGCAGCCTCGGTAGTCTCGGTGCTGCTCTTTTTGCCTGCCTTATCGGCGTTGGCGTCCTGCAGGGTCACGCGGACATCAATATCGGTGCTGCTGCGGCTGATTTTGAGGGTGATAGTATCTCCCGCCTTATACTTGTTCTTGATCTTGTTGAGGTCGTCAATCGAAGTAACAGCCTCGTCTTCGATACCGATGATAACGTCGCCCTCCTTGATTCCTGCGAGCTCAGCTGCGCTTCCCTCCGATACGGAGCGGACAAGCACGCCCATAGGAAGTCCGAGGTAGCTCGAATAGGACTCGGTTATATCCACACCGCTGATACCTATCTGCGGTCTGCCTGTCACGTAGCCGTTGTATACGAGCTCGTCAACGATGTTCTTTGCTTCATTGATCGGGATAGCGAAACCGAGACCCTCAACGCTTGCCGAGCCGTAGCTTGATGACATCTTCGCCGAGTTGATACCGATGACCTGACCGCAGCTGTTGAGCAGCGGACCGCCCGAGTTACCCTCGTTGATGGCGGCGTCGGTCTGTATAAGGGTCATATTCTTCTCGTTGATAGCTATCTGACGGTTCAGAGCCGAAACGATACCGCTTGTTACCGAGCCGAAGAGGTCGAAGCCGAGCGGGTTGCCGACTGCAATAACGAGCTCGCCGACGCGGAGCTCGTCGCTGTTGCCGAAGGTAGCGGGAGTAAGTCCCGAAGCGTCTATCTTGAGCACAGCGATGTCAGTCTCCGTATCGTAGGCGATTATCTTTGCGTCGTTCTTGGACTGGTCGCTGAACTGCACATATACCTTTACAGCCTCACCCGCATTGTATTCCTCGTCGTAGATGACGTGTGCATTTGTGACAATGTAGCCGTCGTCTGTCATAACGATTCCCGTACCCGTAGCAACAGCCTTGCGCGTTCTTGTCTCGGACTGGAAACCGCCCCAGCCCCAAGTTGTATAGGGCTCGTTTATCTCGAACGTCGAGGATACGCCGACAACAGACGGCATTATCTCGTCAACGATGTCGGGGAGCTGCTTTGCGTCAGTGCGCGAAGCTATATCGAAGAGGCTCGGGAGGTTCTGCGGAGGAGGGGACGAGGGGAGAGTTCCCTGCTTCACAGCCGCGGCTATTTCCTTCGGCATCTCGGGAACAACGACATTTTCGTCCTCTTCCGTGACCTGTATCTTGCTGTCGTCGAAGAATTTATACACCTGCACAGAGCCCGCTCCCACGAGAACGAGCGAGAGCGCGAACGCGAGCACCTTCAGAGCAGTATGGGAAGACTTCTTCTTTATCGGCTTATTTTCGGGCGCGGCAGACGGAGCGTCATAGTAGCTGTACGAGCTGTTCTCCGACTGCGGCATATTGTTACTGTTATTATCGCTGTAAAATTCAGACATTGCATTTTACCTCACAACAATAGTATAATAGTAGGCTTACCGCCTAAGCATATTTTTATTCACTATACTTATTATAAAGCTGTATGTGATAATAATATGATAGCATATAGAAAAAATAATGTATGAAAAAATCCCGCAGGATTGTTCCTGCGGGATAGTTTTATTTCAGTTTGGCTTTAGTTTTTTCGAGGAACCTGCCGCCGTACACAAGGAAGCGCTTGTGCGTACCCTTGCCGATAAGTCCTGCACCGTCGGAGGCAGTCACCTCGAACGTGAACTCGCGGCCGTTTACCTCGGTGAGGACAGCTTCAGCAGTGACGTCCATACCCTCGGGAGTAGCCGACAGGTGCTGTATGTCGAGAGCCGTACCTACGGTAGTCTCGTCGCCTTCGAGGCAGTCCGCGAGCGCATTGCAGGCGGCATTTTCCATAAGTGCTATCATAGCGGGAGTAGCGAACACGTCAAGGCAGCCGCTTCCCATAGAGGATGCGAGATTGCCTTTTTCAGCCTTGGCTGATGCTGTACCCCTGATACCTTCTTTAACTTCTTTCATTCCTGTGCTCCTTTATGCGACTCGAATGCTTCGCTCGGTATCGGGCAGGGCGAGTAGACGTCGCCGATAACTCGGTCATAGGTGAGGACGTCGAGCTCCTCGTTGTCGGGAGTGCCTTCATTGTAGTCAACGGAGTAAACGGGAACGGTCTCCATAAAGCCGTTCATCTTCTCGATGAATTCATCGTGCGGAGCGCCGATGATGTCGATGAGGACATAGGGCATATAGAAGAAGGAAACGGGATTCTCGGGAACGCAGCTGTAGTCAGCGCCGTAGTTGTCCCAGATGAAGTATTCCTGCTCATAGAGGATACTGCAATTCGAGCCGTTGAGGTCGAGCTGATTGTAAACGCTCGTCTCGCCTCTCATAGAGGGGAAGTGGTCGCCTACAAAGAAAACGAGAGTAGGCTCGTCGAGCTGCTTGAGCTCGTCGAGGAATACTGTCAGTCCTTCATTGGAGTGCTGTATCCACTGGAGGTAGTTACCGAGCTCGTCGTCGGGATCCTCGCCCTGATCGTAGGGCTGGTGGTTCTGCATCGTAGTGGTATGTATGTATATAGGCTCGTCGGTAGTTTTTACGAGGTCATAGAGCTGGTCGTATACGGTCTTGTCGTCAACGTAGGTGCCGTAGTGCTCAACAGGAACAGTGAAATCGGTAACGTTGTCGATGTCGTCGTGGAATATCATTTCATCGAAGCCGAACTGGTCATAGATACGGTTCCTGCTGTAGAATGAGCCGAGGAAGGGGTGAACATAGGCGGTCTTGTAGCCCCAGCTCTTGTAGTACTGCGCGAGAGCGGGCTGCTCGCGCTCGGCGAGAACTCTTTGCGGCATATTCGGAGCATTGATACCTCTTACAGGCAGACCGAACAGAAGCTCGAATTCCGAGCGGACAGTATAGCTCGCATAGGTAGGAGTGATAGCCGTTCCTGCATAGCCCTCGGAGCGAGCCTTATCGAAGCCCTCGTAGTATTTGTCGTCGATACCGAGCTCGTCGAACACGCGGAAATCTGCGTAGGATTCGCTCATAATAACGATAACGTTGGGCTGGATTCCGTCCTTGAAGCCCGCCGCATTAGCGACCTGAACATCGTCTGTGATGTTGTCAACGAGCTCTGCACCGTAGTTTTCAGGTACGGACAGCCTGTTCGAGTAGCTTTCGGAGGCTGTCTCCACAAGGAAGGCGAGGAAGCTGTTGTTGTCGAACTTCTCATTCAGCAGGAAGGCGTTGGTAGCCGCCGTGGTATCGAGCTTGAAGAGCTTGTAGACGGGGTTGTAGAAGGAGGGCACGATTATCATACCCGTACAGAGTATCGCGCATACGATACCCGCGATCGCACGCTTGAACGGAACATGGTGCGGGAGAACAGGGTTGAAGTGGAATATCAGCAGCACCACCGCGACAACGATAGCGCAGTAGATTATGAGCGCGGGAGTTATCCTTATATACGCGAAGGATTTGAGGCTTTTCGCACTTCTGATGAGCTTCATATCCGAGAGGATGAGGTGGTTTCCGTTAGTGCCGTACTTGAAGAGCTCGGTGATACTGAGCGCCATAAACACGAAGCTCTGAATCACTGCGGCGACCCAGCCCTTTCGGAATGCGGCGAGCAGCAGGATGAAGATTATACCGGCGGCTGTCACATCGAAGAGTATGACCGACGGACGCTCAACGAGGAACTTCCCGAAGGACGTAACCTTCTTGAACTGATTTATCTCTGCCATGAACGAGATGAATACTGGGAAGAGAATCAGCAGCGCAAGGTTGAGCCACTTGTACTTCTCGGTGTTTTTCTCCCGCAGGGCATTGTAGCTCTTAGCCCACTTGAAATAGTCTTTTTTTGTTGTTTTGTTTGCATTCAGTGTTTCAGTCATTTACTTTCCTCCGTTTGAAACAGGAAAAATGTGTCTATATGTTGTATGATAAGCCGAAAAACAGCATAAATATAGAGTTTGCTTAGGATAATGATATCATATCGGAAATGAAGATTCAAGGGAAATTTCAAAATATCATAATTCTGTCATTATTTTCGGCACTTTAGTAATAGTGTATGGAAACTGTATATTCGATTTGTACAAACTGCCTATTAATTAATTGAGCCACCCTTTATCCGCGGCGTCGTTGATTATGGCGACTATGACCTCGGCGAGCTCGTCGGATACGTCCAGATACTGCGAATTGCGTGCGAGCACCTGCTCCTTGCGGATACCGTGCTCCTGCCACGAGATACCGCCCTTGGTGTAGTTGAGCAGCAGCGGCTGTATGCGGTCGAGCACCGCCGCGAACCTCGCGTCCGCCGTCTCCGAATCTTCGAATTCGCGCCAGAGAGCATAATATTCATCGCGCTGGTCGTCGGGCAGGAGCCCGAATATGCGCTGAGCCGCCTTTTCCTCGCGCTCAGCCTTGGACTTGTTGCCCTCGCTGTCATAGCAGTAGGTGTCGCCTGCGTCGATTTCGACTACGTCGTGGAGCAATACCATTTTCATCACGTGCATAACGTCAACGGACTCATTTGAATATTCCGCGAGCATAAACGCGAGAATGGCAAGGTGCCACGAGTGCTCGGCGTCGTTCTCCTTTCTGTCCTCGTGGAGCACGTAGGTCTGCCTGTAGAGATTCTTCATCTTGTCGAGCTCGAGGATAAAATCGAGCTGTTTTCTCAGTCTGTCGTCCATATCATCACCTCATATCACCATACCGCCGTTGACGGCGAGTACCTGTCCCGTGATGTACTCAGCCTGCTCCGAGACGAGGAAAGCTACTGCGTCCGCGACGTGCCGCGGCTCGCCAAATATTCCGAGCGGTATGTCATCACGTATGAGCTCGAGGTCCTCCTGCGAGAAGCGCGAGTTCATCTCCGTCATTATAAATCCCGGGGAAACGCAGTTCACTCTTATCCCCGATGGAGCGACCTCCTTCGCAAGCGCCTTTGTGAAGCCGATAACTCCCGCCTTTGATGCGGAATAGTCCACCTCACATGAAGCCCCGACCTGTCCCCACATCGAGGAGATATTGACGATACAGCCCGATTTACGGGAAATCATTCCCTTGACGAAGGTACGCGCACAGCTCATCGCGCCGACGAGGTTTACCTCCATAATACGGCGGCTGTTCTCAGGGGGGAGACTGTCGAACAGCCCTATCTCGGACACTCCCGCGTTGTTGACGAGGATATCCACGTCTCCGCAGAGCTCCGCCGCCTTTTCAATATCGGCAGGGGAGGTGACATCGAGCTTGACAGCTTTTCCGCCAATTTCAGCAGCGAGAGCCTTCGCTTTCTCCTCCGAGGTCGAGTAACCGATATATACAAGGCAGCCGTCAGCGGCAAGACGTCGTGAAACAGCCGAGCCGATACCGCCTGCGCCGCCTGTTACAAGTGCAGTTTTTGGCATAGAAATGCTCCTTTTAAAAATAATGTAATAATTATACCATAAAGCCGAAAAAAAGTCTATTCACTTCTTGCTATTTTTGTCGGAATATGTTACTATATAATATAGTAAATTTCGGGAGGAAAGCTATGAAATTCATCTCATGGAACGTCAACGGCTTCCGCGCGTGCCTTACGAAGGGCTTTGCAGACTTTTTCGCGCAGGCGGACGCCGATATCTTCTGCATACAGGAAACAAAAATGCAGCCCGATCAGGCTGATTTCGCGCCCGAGGGCTACCACTGCTACTTCCACAGCGCGGAGAAGAAGGGCTACTCGGGAACAGCCATATTCACCAAGAAAGAGCCGCTCGCGGTCACATACGGGCTCAACGGCGAGCATCTCAACGAGGGACGCGTCATCACCTGCGAGTATGCGGACTTCTACTTCGTGGGCTGTTATGTCCCGAACGCACAGGACGGCTTGAAGCGCATTGACTACCGTATGGAGTTCGAGGACGCCATGCGCTCCTATCTCTCGGAGCTCGACAAGAAGAAGCCGATCGTGTACTGCGGCGACCTCAACGTCGCGCACAACGAGATAGACCTCAAAAACCCGAAGTCCAACAGAGGCAATGCAGGCTTCTCGGACGAGGAGCGCGGCAAATTCACGGAGCTTCTTGCGGCTGGCTTTGCCGATACATACCGCACGCTCTATCCAGATGTGGCGGGCGTGTACTCGTGGTGGTCGTACCGCTTCAAGGCTCGCGAGAAGAACGCTGGCTGGCGTATCGACTACTTTGTGGTGTCAGAGCGGCTTATGGAGAAGGTCGCGGATTCGCGCATACTCACCGACATCTACGGCAGCGACCACTGCCCCGTGGAGCTTGATATAGACCTGTAACAACAAAGGGACTGCAATGCAGTCCCTTTAATTTTAGAAAAGTATGTCTTTGAAGCACACCTGCGGCTCGTGCTTGTCGAAGTCCCAGCTGTGGTAGGAATCGCCGTGACAGCGGTCTTTCTCGGAGCACGCCGAGCACTTCTCGTTCTCGTCGCAGAGGTTCTTGCGGAAGATCTTGAAGCCGTTCTCCCACACGTCCTTGAAGCGGTCGCGGAGGATATTTCCCTGAACGAACTCGGGACGGCGCTCGATATCGAGACAGGCGGTGATATCGCCGTTAGCCATAATGCTGGCGATGTAGGTACCCGCCGTGCAGATATAGTACCAGTCGCGCACCTCGCGCTCGTACTCCATACCGAGGTAGTGGCTGCACCCGTAGGTCACGGGCTCGCCTTTGATTCGCATATTGCGTATGTACTCGAACATATAGCGGTAATCGTCGGGCGTGAGCACCAGCTCGGGGTGCTGCTTTGCACGACCGATAGGCTCCATATTGATGATACGCCACGAGTCGATGTCCATCTCGTTGAATATCTTGTAGAGCTCGTCAAGCTGCCCGATATTCTGGTGAGTTACGACTGTGGTAGCCTGGATCGCCTGAAATCCGCCCTCGCGGATAAGGCATTCGATACCGTTCATAGCCTTCTTCCAGCCTCCGGGAGTACGGCGGAAGGCGTCGTGCGTCTCCTCGAGACCGTCAATGCTTATGGAAATGGTATTCATTCCCACACGCCTGAGCTCCTTTGCGACGTGCTCGTCGATGAGAGTGCCGTTGCTTGTCATGCCCCACTTGAAGCCGAGCTCGTGAGCATTGCCCATAATGTCGAAGAAGTCCTTGCGCAGGAGCGGCTCGCCGCCCGTGATACAGAGCATTTTCTTCTCCGTACCGAAGTCGCCCTTGACCTCGGCAAGAAATTTCGCATACTGCGCGGCAGTGAGCTCCTCGCTCGCAACGTCGCCGCAGCTGCTTCCGCAGTGGAGACATCTTTCGTTGCAGCGCATGGTCAGCTCGAGGAAGAGGTTGCGGAGCGTGGGCTTGACCATAAGTCCTGCACGGTACGCCTCGAGCGTTTTCATATTGTCCTTTTTTACGTTTACGTCAAGCATATCTTAATCCTCGGCAGTTTCATCGACCTCTGGAACGGCGGTCGTCTCGGTATTTCTCATCATCGCAGGCGGACCGTACACCGTGGTAAATGTGGTCTCGGTGTCGCCGATGGGGTCTTCATACGGATCTATGGTAGTTGCAGTCTGCTGCTCGAACCACGCAGGAGGTCCATATACCGCGAAGAATTCGGTCTGGAGAGTAGTTACGGGCTCTTCCACGGTAGCAACAGCCGTCGTCTGCTCCTCGAACCACGCAGGCGGACCGTATACGGATGCATAGTTATTTTCGGTTGTAGTCGTAACATCGGGCTCGTCGTTAATATCGGGCACGCCGATGACCTTGTCCCTGCCGAGCAGATACCTGTTCATAAGTACAAGGTCAGCAACAGAAAGAATTCCGTCCTCGTTGATGTCGGCTGCTCTGTCATAGTATACGGAGTAGTTAGCCTTAGAGAACAGCTTGCGCATATTTATGAGGTCGAAGCTGTCAACAACGCCGTCGAAGTTCATATCGCCAGTCGCTATCGGCGGACCGTAGGCAGGCTGCGGTATTACCTCAGTCACTTCTGTGGTAGTCTCCTCGGGGACAGCAGTTGTCTCGGTCGTCCATGCGGGCATAGGACCGTAATCGGGCTGAGGAACAGGCTCCTCAAAGGTCGTGGTCTCGTAGTAAGCGGGCGGACCGTACACGTCCTGAATCTCTTCCTCGGACGGGTCGTAAGCCGAAGCACCCATGGGTACGACATTCAGCGCAGCCGCGAAAACGGCAGCGGTAAGAGCGGTCTTATCGGTCTTTTTCATATGTCATAGCTCCTTTCGTATGTCAGTCATCAACAGCACTGGGAGGACCGTACACAAACTGCATATCTATCGGCTTGGTCGTTGTATCGGTGCTCACTTCGGTGACAGTCTCGGCAGTAGTCTCCTCAGGGAGGATATCTATCTGCGTCGTGACCACAGTCGGGTCTTCATCCATAGTCGGCGGCGGACCGTACACGTCCTGCGGCTCTTCTGTGGAAGGCTCATACACAGGCGGCGGACCGTACTCTGTCTGCAAGAGCGGGGGCTCGTCAGTTGCAACAGTTGCGGCGGGTTCGTCCGTATCGGGCGGACCGTAGGCTATCTGCGGGTAGCACGACGTCAGCGTGACCGCGGCTGTCATAGACACAGCTGCGGTCAGCATAGCGGCTGTCAATGCAGTTTTTCTTGTGTGTTTCATTTAATCATCCCATTTGTATCAATATACTTACTATTAGTATAGCACTGCAGCCGTGTAATGTCAACAATTATTTCCCATTTGAAAGATAACTTTTCAGATATTGTCCCGTATAGGACTTCTTACACTTTGCGACCTCCTCGGGCGTACCCTCGGCAACTATCAGACCTCCGCCGTCACCGCCCTCAGGACCGAGGTCGATGATGTGGTCGGCGACCTTTATGACGTTGAGGTTGTGCTCGATGACGAGTACGGTATTTCCTTGGTCGGTGAGCTCCTGCAATACGTCTATGAGCCTGTGGACGTCAGCCGTATGAAGACCTGTTGTCGGCTCGTCAAGGATGTAGATAGTCCGCCCCGTAGCCCTTTTCGAGAGCTCGGTCGAGAGCTTCACGCGCTGAGCCTCGCCGCCCGAGAGTGTAGTCGCGGGCTGACCTATCTTGATATAGCCGAGCCCGACATTCTGCAATGTCCTGAGCTTGCGGGCTATCTTTGGCAGGTGCTCGAAGAACTCCACTCCCTCGTCAACGGTCATTTCGAGCACGTCGTAGATGGACTTGCCCTTGTAGTGGACCTCAAGCGTCTCGCGGTTGTAGCGCTTGCCCTTGCAGACCTCGCAGGGCACATATATATCGGGCAGGAAGTGCATTTCGATCTTGATGATACCGTCGCCCTCGCAGGCTTCACAGCGACCGCCCTTCACGTTGAAGCTGAATCTTCCCGCTGAATAGCCATGAGCTTTCGCATCGGGGGTCTGAGCGAAGAGGTCGCGGATATCGTTGAATACGCCTGTATATGTCGCGGGATTCGAGCGCGGAGTGCGTCCTATCGGCGACTGGTCGATGCATATGACCTTATCGAGCTCGTCAATGCCGTCCATAGACTCAAACTGTCCCGCACGTATCTTCGCACGGTTGAGCTTGGCGGCGAGGTGCTTGTAGATTATCTCGTTGACGAGGCTGGACTTGCCGCTTCCCGATACGCCCGTAACGCAGACAAGCTTGCCGAGCGGTATCGTTACGTCTATGTTTTTGAGGTTGTGCTCGGTCGCTCCGTGCACGGTCAGGAAACTGCCATTGCCCTCGCGGCGCTTGTCGGGGAGCGGTATACACTTCCGTCCGCTGAGGTACTGACCCGTTATAGAATCCTTACATTTGAGGAGCTTGTCCACAGTCCCCGCGAAGACGATATTACCGCCGTTCACGCCCGCACCCGGACCTATGTCCACGATGTAGTCGGCGGCGAGCATGGTGTCGTCGTCGTGCTCGACCACTATCAGCGTGTTGCCGAGGTCGCGCAGACGCTTCAGCGTGGCTATGAGCTTGTCGTTGTCGCGCTGGTGCAGACCGATACTCGGCTCGTCGAGGATATAGAGCACGCCCACCAGCGACGAGCCTATCTGCGTGGCAAGGCGGATGCGCTGGCTCTCACCGCCCGAGAGAGTACCCGCGGCACGCGACAGCGTGAGGTACTCAAGCCCGACGCTTTTGAGGAAGCCGAGGCGCTCCTTTATCTCCTTGATAATGCGCTCGCCGATGAAGGTCTCGTGCTGAGTGAGCTTCAGCCCCTCGAAGAAATCAAGCCCGTTCTTGACCGAGAGATCGGTGACCTCGCTTATGTTTTTCCCTCCGACAGTGACCGCGAGGTACTCGTCGCGCAGCCTTTTTCCCTTGCAGACGGGGCACTCCACCTCGCTCATGCACTCCTCGATGTCGTTGCGGGAGTAGTCGCTGTTCGTCTCGCGGTAGCGGCGTTCGAGGTTGTTTATCACGCCCTCGAAGGGAGTTCTGTAAGTGCCGCCTCCGAGCGACTTCGGGCGCTTCAGTTCGAGCGTTTCGTCGCCCGTGCCGTAGAGAAAGTAGCTGAGTTGCTTCTCTGTCAGCTCCCTTACAGGCACATCGAGCGGCACTCCGTACTTCTCGGAGATAGCACGGTAGTACATCAGCGAAATGGAGGTCTCGTCGAGGTTGTTCCAGCCGCTCGCCTTGATAGCACCGTCCTCGATGGTGAAGTCCTTGTTCGGGATTATGAGGTCGGGGTCGATGTGCTTGAAAACGCCGAGACCCGTACACTTCGGGCAGGCTCCGACGGGATTGTTGAACGAGAACATCACGGGCTCGAGCTCGCCTATGCTGATATTGTGCTCTGGACAGGCGTAATTCTGCGAGAACAGCATCTCCTCGCCGTCGATGACATCCACGAGAGCCAGTCCCTCCGTGAGCTTGAACACGGTTTCGAGACTGTCTGTGATACGCGACTCGATACCCTCCTTGATGACGATACGGTCAACGACTATCTCGATGTTATGCTTCTTATTCTTGTCGAGCTTTATCTCCTCCGCGAGCTCGTACATAATACCGTCAACACGCACGCGGACAAAGCCCGACCTCCTCGCGGAATCGAGCTCCTTCGTATACTGACCCTTGCGGTTGCGTACTATCGGCGCAAGAAGCTGGAGCTTTGTACCTTGCGGGAGCTCCATTATCGTGTCAACTACCTGGTCGATGCTCTGCTGTGATATCTCGCGTCCGCATATCGGACAGTGCGGCACGCCTATCCTTGCGTAGAGCAGGCGCAGGTAGTCGTATATCTCGGTGACTGTTCCCACCGTAGAACGCGGGTTCTTCGAGGTAGTCTTCTGGTCAATGGAAATGGCGGGCGACAGACCCTCAATGCTGTCAACATCGGGCTTTTCCATCTGTCCGAGGAACATTCTCGCGTATGAGGAAAGGCTCTCGATGTAGCGGCGCTGACCGTCGGCGTAAATGGTATCGAAGGCGAGCGACGACTTGCCCGAGCCCGATAGTCCCGTCATAACGATGAGCCTGTCTCGCGGGAGCTCAAGGTCTATGTTTTTGAGGTTGTTGGCGCGGGCGCCCTTGATGATTATTTTGTCTATCATAAAAACTCCTTGAAAATGTAACAATGTAGGGGCGCATTCCGTGCGCCCGAAAGATTCTCGGTCGCTGCGGGCGAGCGGAACTCGCCCCTACAGTTTTATCGGGAAATCATTCTCCCTGTAATTCCTTTATCTTATCCCGCAGATACGCGGCGTGCTCGAATTCGAGCAGCTTCGCGGCGTTTTTCATCTCAAACGTGAGCTTGTCTATTAGCTGCTGCTTTTCCGAGCCTGAGAGCTTCTTCTTATTGAGCCGCTTTTCGAGCTTAGGCTTAGAGGTTATCTCCAGCACGTCGCGGACGTCCTTGATTATCGTCTTCGGGACTATGCCGTGCTCCTCGTTGAACTTGGTCTGTACGGCACGGCGGCGCTCGGTCTCGGTGATAGCGCGCTCCATAGAGCCTGTCACCGTATCCGCGTACATTATGACCTGTCCCGAGGCGTTACGCGCGGCACGTCCGATAGTCTGTATAAGGGATGTCTCACTTCGCAGGAAGCCCTCCTTGTCCGCGTCGAGGATAGCGATGAGGCTGACCTCGGGGATATCGAGACCCTCACGAAGCAGGTTTATACCTACGAGCACGTCGAAAACGCCGTTTCGCAGGTCCTTGATTATCTCCATACGCTCGATAGTGTCGATGTCGTGGTGGAGGTAGCGCACCTTCACGCCCAGCCCCTCGTAATAAGATGTGAGGTCTTCCGCCATCTTCTTGGTCAGCGTCGTGACGAGGACGCGCTCGTTCCGCTCCACGCGCTCGTTTATCTCAGACAGCAGGTCGTCTACCTGTCCCTGCGTGGGCTTGACGATAATTTCAGGGTCAACAAGTCCCGTCGGACGAATGAGCTGCTCGACTATGGTATTCGTCTTTTCGCGCTCTATCTGACCGGGGGTCGCGCTGACATATATCGCCTGATGAATGTGCGCGTTGAACTCGTCGAAGTTGAGCGGGCGGTTGTCCATAGCGCTCGGCAGACGGAAGCCGTAGTCTACAAGGGTGGTCTTTCTCGCGCGGTCGCCCGCATACATCGCACGCACCTGCGGGAGCGTAACGTGGCTCTCGTCCACGATGAGGAGAAAGTCCTCGGGGAAGTGGTCCATAAGCGTGAGAGGGGTGCTACCCGCGGGACGTCCCGCCAGCACACGCGAGTAGTTCTCAACGCCCGAGCAGTAGCCGACCTCGCGTATCATCTCCATATCGTAGTGGGTGCGCTGTTCGATACGCTGAGCCTCGATGAGCTTGTTGTTCTTCTGGAACCAGTCTATTCTCTCGGCGAGCTCGCGGTCAATCTCCTTGAGAGCATTTTCGAGCTTGTCGTCGCCGACAACGTAGTGCGAGGCGGGGAAAATAGCCGCATGGCTGACAGTCGCCTTCACCTCGCCCGTTACCACGTTTATCTCTGAGATACGGTCTATCTCATCGCCGAAGTATTCAACACGGACAGCTGTATCGCTCGACCGTGCGGGGAAAATTTCGACTACGTCGCCGCGCACTCTAAACCTGTTTCGCTCGAAGGCAACGTCGTTGCGCTCATAGCGTATGCGCACGAGCTCGGAGATGAGCTGGTCGCGCGGCTTTTCGGCTCCCTGACGAATGGACACGCACATAGAGCGGTACTCATCAGGGCTGCCGAGGGAGTAGATGCACGACACGCTCGCCACGATGATAACGTCTCTTCGCTCGGCAAGGGCAGTGGTCGCGGAGTGGCGGAGCTTGTCTATCTCGTCGTTTATCGAGGAATCCTTCTCAATGTAGCTGTCAGTCGAGGGCACATACGCCTCGGGCTGGTAGTAGTCGTAGTAGGAGACGAAGTATTCGACGGCATTTTCGGGGAAGAATTCGCGGAACTCCGAGCATAGCTGTGCCGCCAGTATCTTATTGTGAGCGAGTACGAGCGTTGGCTTATTCACACGGGCTATGACGTTAGCCATTGTGAAGGTCTTGCCCGAGCCCGTAACGCCGAGCAGAATCTGCTCCTTTCTGCCCGATTCTATGCCGCTTACGAGCTTATCTATAGCCTGCGGCTGGTCGCCTGCGGGCGCATAATCCGAGTGGAGAATAAAGTGGTCCATAATTACCTCCGTGGTGCGGTGAAGTTACTCTACTATTATACCACATCTGTTTCAAAATAGCAAGAACAAATTTTCGCTCAGCGTTTTCCGCGGCAAACCTGCCAGAATGCCACAGCCGAAGCCGCCGCCACATTCAGCGAATCCACCTCGTTGGACATCGGTATGCATATCGTGTAGTCGGCGGCGGAGATAGTCTGCTCGGACAGCCCGTCGCCCTCCGCTCCGAGAATGACCGCGAGCCTTTCCTCGGAGTTGAGCCGCTCGTCGTCGATGTCAACGCTGTCCTCGACGAGAGCCATAGCCGCCGTCTTGAAGCCCATACCGTGCAGGAGCTCCGTATCCGTGAGAGCACCGCTCAAATACGTCCACGGCACTTGGAAAACCGTACCCATACTCACGCGCGAGGAGCGCCGATAGAGCGGGTCGGAGCAGGTATCGGTCAGCAGTACAGCCTCGATACCGAGAGCCGCCGCCGAACGGAATATCGCGCCTACATTGGTCGGGTTGACCACATTTTCGAGGACAGCTATCCTGCGGGCTCCGCGGCATATCTCCTCGGGGGCGGGCAGGGGACGCCTTCTCATCGCGCAGATAGCTCCGCGAATGAGCCTGAAGCCAGTAAGCTCGGTTATGGTGTTGCTGTCAGAGGTGTAAACAGTTACTCCCGCCGCCTCTATGACCTCGGCGGCTTCTCCTGTGATGTCGCGGCGCTCGCAGAGAATGGATATCGGCTCATAGCCGCCGCGCAGGGCACGCTGTATCACCTTCGGGCTCTCGGCGAGGAAAACGCCTGTGTCAGGCTCGAACCAATGGAGGAGCTGCGTCTCCCTCTGAGGTCGGTACATACCGAGCTCGGGAGCATTTATGTCAGTAAATTCAATTATTTCGGGCATTATATCACCTTATTTGAATAGTATAGCTCCAATTATAACACAAACATTTTTTAATGTAAACACTTAGTTGAGGAAGATTTGAGAAAAGGGGAATATAATGTCAGAGTAATCTTATTTTGGAGGGTAATATATGCTTGAACTCAAAGGCATAAAGAAGGACTACCTTGCGGGCGAGAACACCGTTCATGCGCTCAAGGGCATAGACCTCAAGTTCAGAAAGTCTGAATTCGTGGCTATCCTCGGACCTTCGGGCTGCGGAAAGACCACAATGCTCAATATCATTGGCGGACTTGACAAGTACACCGAGGGCGACCTCATCATCAACGGACGCTCCACTAAGGAGTACAGGGACCGCGACTGGGATGCATACCGCAACCATTCTATCGGCTTCGTTTTCCAGAGCTACAATCTTATCCCTCACCAGACCGTTCTGCGCAACGTAGAGCTTGCGCTGACGCTTTCGGGCGTGTCCAAGTCGGAGCGTGTGGAGCGTGCAAAGAAGGCTCTCGAACAGGTCGGACTGGGCAACCAGTTCAACAAGCGACCGTCGGAGATGTCGGGCGGACAGATGCAGCGTGTAGCAATAGCGCGTGCTATCGTCAATGACCCCGATATTATCCTCGCAGACGAGCCTACGGGAGCTCTCGATACCGTAACGAGCGAGCAGGTAATGGAAATCCTCAAGGACATCTCCAAGGACAGACTCGTTATAATGGTTACTCATAACCCCGAGCTCGCAGAGAAGTACTCGACACGTATCGTGCGTATGCTCGACGGCGTTATACAGGAGGACTCCGCTCCGCTCAATGAGAAGGAGATACAGATGGAGGAGGTCCGCGACAAGACCTTACAGGACGAGGAAGCAGGCACGAAAAAGAAGAAGCCTTCTATGTCGTTTATGACGTCGCTCGGGCTCTCGATGAAGAATCTCTTCACCAAGAAGGGACGTACTATGCTGACCTCCTTCGCGGGAAGCATAGGTATCATCGGTATAGCCCTTATTTATGCGGTATCGCAGGGCTTCCAGAACTACATCGACGACATACAGGAGGAGACCCTCTCGTCCTATCCGCTCTCGATAGAGCACACCAACACCGACCTCTCCGCAATTATGGAGACATTTATGAAGCTCGGAAGCGACAGTACCGAGCACGATAAGGACGCTGTCTACAAGCGCTCGGCTGTCTATGAGATAGTCAACGCCTTCAACGATAAGGAGAACTCCGAGAACGACCTCAAATCCTTCAAGTCTTACATTGAGGAGCAGGACGCTGACGAGAACTCGAAGCTCCACAACGCTCTCAACGGCGTGCAGTATGCGTATGACTACGATATGCTCGTCTACACCAAAAATGCTGACGGCGACATCATCATCTCCGACGCTCAGCAGCTTATGACAGAGCTTATGGCGGAGGCTATGAACGTCGATATGTCCGCGATGTCCAGTATGAGCGGAAGCTCTATGATGGGCGGTATGATGGGCGGCAGCAGTATGCAGATGAAGCTGTGGCAGGAAATGCTCGCAGGTGAGAACGGCAAGAAGGTGAGCCCCCTCCTTGAAAAGCAGTACGACGTCGTTTACGGCTCGTGGCCGAACAGCTACGACGAGGTGGTGCTCGTACTCGACAAGAACAACGAGCTCAACGACGTGGCTCTTTATGCTCTCGGTCTTGAAACAAAAGACGAGATAGACAAGATAATGACTGCCGCTATGGACGGCACAACAAAGCTCGAATTCGAGGATAAGTCGTGGAGCTACGAGGATATATGCAGTCAGACCTACCGCGTGGTGCTCAACTCCGACTGCTTCAAGTACGACAAGAGCACGAATACCTACTCCGACCTCCGCGATACAGAGGCGGGTATGACCTACCTCTATGACAACGGAATAGACATTAAGGTCAGCGGAATCATTCGTCCCGCAAAGGATTCAAAGACGGCTATGCTCACGGGAGCTATCGCCTATACGAGCGACCTTACCGAATACATTATCGAGAACTCGCGCGAGGCTGATGTTATCAAGGCACAGCTCGATACGCCCGAAAAGGACGTTATATCGGGACTTCCCTTCAAGCCCGCGGCAGGTACTCTCACCGATGAGGAGAAGCAGGAGCTCTTCCGTACCTATGTTGACGGCAAGGGCGATACCGATAAGGCGGCTCTGTACGTTCAGCTTATGGGTACGCCCAAGCCTGAGGAGCTCGCGCAGATGACTGCCGAGGCTATGAAGGATGTAAAGCGCGAGGATATGGAAACGGCTCTCATTCAGATGCTCACTCAGCAGATGGGCGTTGCCGAGGATGAGATCCGCGGCTACCTCGCTCAGATGTCCGACGACGACCTCACAGCCGCCTACACTCAGGGCGTTCAGGAGCAGATAAAGGCTCAGTACGCTCAGCAGGTGATGGGTCAGATAGGCACTATGGAGCCCGCTCAGATGCTTGCGGCTCTCGACGAGATGATGAAGACGATGAAGGCTTCCGATGCCGCTTACTTCTACGATGAAATAGTTGAGTTCTCGAATTCGTCCTACGACGATAACCTCCGTAAAATGGGATATATCGACCTCGATGACCCGTCGATGATAAGCCTCTATTCCAAGTCCTTCGAGAAGAAGGACGTCATCGAGGACGTTATCAAGGACTACAACGAGGGCAAGGACGAGCTTGATTCCATCAAGTACACCGACTACATCGGTCTGATGATGAGCAGTATCACTACTATCATCAATGCTATCACCTATGTGCTCATCGCATTCGTCAGCATTTCGCTCATCGTTTCGTCGATAATGATAGGCGTTATTACCCTCATATCCGTACAGGAGAGAACCAAGGAGATCGGTATTCTCCGTGCTATCGGTGCTTCCAAGCGCAACGTAAGCAATATGTTCAATGCCGAGACTATGCTCATCGGCTTCACCTCGGGACTTCTCGGAGTTATCGTTTCGTGGCTCGCGACCTTCCCGATAAATGCGATAATCAAGGGACTTACGGGTATCACGAATCTCAGGGCTGTTCTGCCGATACCTGCGGCTCTGATACTGATAACGATAAGCGTGCTCCTCACGCTCATTTCGGGTATCATTCCTTCAAGAAGTGCGGCTAAGAAAGACCCTGTCGTTGCACTCAGAACGGAATGATGTTCTGAAAAGCCCTTCTACAATAGGGCGGAAATGGGGCTTTTATCAATGGAAAACCGTTGATTATCGGAAAATGTTCACAAAAAGTTTACAATTTGCGCGCTGCTTTGTTCGCGGTACACATATTGTATAAAGTCTGTTTCGGGAAAGGATCATTCGGAAGAATGGTCCTTTCCTTTTTTGTTATGAAAAAATACAGGAAAGGTATTGCGGAACAATTTGTAAAATGGTATAATTGTGTCATAACGGCTGTGGGCTCACGGAGCCGACCGCCCATAAACAGAACGAGTCTTAGTTGCATTTTGGAGATAGTAAGCTATGAAAATGAAAAAGATGATCGCAGTTATATCTGCGCTTGCGGTGTCGTATATGCCGCTTTTCAGAGCTGAGTACAGCGTATATGAACATCCGCTGACATCTGTTGCCGCCGATGAACGCGCTCTCGGCGATGTGAACGATGACGAAAGGGTTGACGGCAAGGACGCATCGAATATCCTCGCTGTCTACAGTCAGCTGTCGTCGGGAGTTCCTGTTGCCGTGCCGCTCGATACCTTCAATTACGGTGACGTTGACAAGGACTCAAAGCTGACGGCTAAGGACGCCTCGGATATACTTGCCTTTTACTCCTATATCTCCACAGGCGGTACGGAGGATATCGAAGCCTTCTTAAACAGCAGAAGCGAAAACGTCACCACGACGACTGCTCCCGCTGTGACAACATCTCCTGCGGTCACAACTGCGGCTTCGGGCGGAGTTGTCGTAACGCCTGAGCTTGCAGCTCCTGCGTTAACACTTACATCTGACAGCGACAGCTCGGTGAAGATAACGTGGGACAAGGTCGAGGGCGCGGAGAATTACTGCCTCCAGTTCTCGAAGAAGCCTGATTTCAGCTTTGTAAATATCACGTTTACTACCAACGGGACGAGCTGTGAGCAGTCCTCCCTTGACATTGGCGTGACTTATTATGTCAGGATATATGCGCAGAAAAAGTCAGGCGGCGACATCCATATCTCGGAGTACACAACGACTGAATTCGTTCTTCCGTTAGAGGTCACGACCACCACCGTGCCGACGACTACCACCACCTCGACGATTACAACAACTACAACTACAACTACAACTACCACAACCACCACAACTACTACCACATCTGCGGCGACTACAACTGCCACAAGTGCTCCTGTTACTGAGGCGGCAACTACTACCGCGCCCGTTAAGGTTGTGAGAAGGGAATCGTGGACTGACCCGAATACGGGCAAGAACGTCTCCTATACGCTTACATTCGAGAAGAGCATTTCCGACCACTACAGCTCCATTCCGCGTATAACCGATATCAGCAGGTGGACGGAATACTGCTCCGACGAGGTGAACAAGAGCCTGATGAAGGAATTCGCCGCATGGGTGAATAAGGCGGGCGACACCTTCGGCTACACGGACTATCAGAAGGTGCTGCTTGCGGCTCAGGTCGCGCAGAAGATTCCGTACAAGACGGATATCGAGTCGAGAGGCGTGAATGAGTACCCCAAGTACCCGTATGAGACCTTCTACGACGGCTGCGGTGACTGTGAGGACAAGTCTATCATTCTCGCGGGTATCCTTCACGAGATGAATTATTCTGTCGCTCTGCTGCATTTCTCGAGCCATATGGCTGTCGGGATATCGGGCGGAAGCGGTATCTACGGGCAGTACTATACCATAAGCGGCAACAGCAGGAGATACTTCTACATCGAATCGACCGATTTCGGCGCAAAGATCGGTGAGTGTCCCGCTGAGGTAAGGAACGAGATACCTAAGATGTATATCCTGAATTTTTAGCAGCAGCCTGTCCCGACAAACAGAGCAGAAAAAGTTGGGACAGCTGTTCCCTGATGTGATATACTGTGATTACAGCGGAAAGAGGTGAACACAATGCAGGGGTGGATAGACGGGTTTCAGAGGTCGATAGAGTACATCGAGCAGAACCTTTCCGAGACGCTCGATATCGAGGATATCGCAGCAAAAGCCGCGCTTTCCCCGTTTTACTATCAGCGTATATTCGGAGCTCTGTGCGGTATGACCGTCGGTGAGTACATCCGCGCGCGCAGAATGACACTTGCCGCTCAGGAGCTCGCACACTCGGACGAAAAGGTGATCGACGTTGCTTTCAGGTACGGCTATGACTCGCCCGACAGCTTTGCAAAAGCGTTTCAGCGGTTTCACGGCATAACGCCGTCACAGGCTCGGGAAACGGGCGCTACGCTTCGTTCATTCGCTCCGCTGCATATCAAAATCACTATGGAGGGCGGAAATATGTTAGATTATCGAATTGTTGAAAAGGCTCCGTTTACATTGGTCGGGATCAAGAAGAGATTCAGTGCCGAGACGAGCTACAGTGAAGTACCGAAATTCTGGAGCGAGTGGATGTCGGATAAGAAGGGATTGAAGGGAATGTTCGGCTTTTGCTCGGCTATGGACGGAAAAAACTTCGACTACTGGATCGCTGACCTGTATCTCCCGTGGGATGATATCCCCGAGGGCTGCTCTGTATATCAGGTGCCTGCCGGGTTATGGGCACAGTTTGTGTGCAAGGGTCAGCTTCCCGATAGTCTTCAGAAGGTCAACACGCAGATATGGTCGGAGTGGCTTCCCTCGCTGAAGGGCTACACTCTGGCGGGGAACTATTCGCTGGAGGTCTATATGCCGCCTGCGGAGGATCCTGACGATACTGTCAGCTATATCTGGGTTCCGCTGAAAAAGCTGTAAAATCTATATGTACAGAAAAGCCTTACCGTGACCGATGCTGTCAGGGTAAGGCTTTTCATATGTTTCTATTCTCAATAGCTGTATGCTGTCACATCTTGGCTGATGTATGCGAGCTCTGTGAACTCGATATTGGGGTCATCTTCGTTATTGATGTACACCCTTATCCAGCCGTGCTTTCCGTCGTGCTCGGCGTACACCCACTCTCCGTTTCCCTTGTTGAAGCCAGCCTCGGTTATCAGGACGTGCTCGGATACAGTCTCTACCACCGCGTAATCCGTGCTCGGACCCGAGTACATATTCGGGTCGCTGCCGATGATATTGAAGTACGCATAGCTCGTTGCTTCGGTATCGGGAGGAACAACAGCTATGCCCTCCTTTACGAGCCTTTGCCTCATCAGGCAGAGGTCATATATGTCGAGCTTGTTGTCGCGGCAATAGTCCGCGGCTTTCCAGTTATCAAGCTTGACACCTGTTCCCGCGAGCAGCCACTTCTGGAGGAGTGCGGCGTCCGCGACAGTGAGACTGCCGTCGCCGTTTGCGTCACCGTTTGGAGTGAATTTCAGACTGCACGAGACCTCGGTGAGGTTATCCTTTTCCGATGTGACCTTGAACGTGGGCGAGGAATAGCTTCCCGCCTTCGTGTACGTGTTAATGGTGTATCTCCAGTCGGGCTCGTAGAAATTCTTTGTCTCTACTATGGCGGGATTCGAGCTCACTGTATAGGTCTCAATGGGGAAGGGCTCCTTCATCAGTTCCTTGCGAATGATAGTATCCTTTTGGATATCTATGAGCTCGCCTGTGTCCGCGTCGTAGAAGGTTATCTTCGTTTCTCCCGCGGACGGGTCTTTTGCATTGCTGAGCCTGAATACTGCCTCCGTAGAGCCGTTATCGTACTTGGTGAGTGTCATATAGCCGTCGGGTGTGATCGTACCGTTATAATAGCCCGAAGCAGCGTCATAGTTCGGCAGTCTGTAACCCTTCGGAAGACCACCGTCCCTCAGACCGAATGAAATCTCGTCCGCATTGAGGAAGCTGCTCAGATTCCTGATGATAGTCGGGTTGCTTCCGATCTCATATATCGGACCCGTGGACTTTTTACCCTCGGGTGTGTTGTAGCTGATATTTGTCCATATCGAGGGCATTGCGTCTTCATCTAATGTGAGCAGCTCGCCTGTTGCAGAGTCAGCGAGCGATACCTTCATATCGCCGGGAAACAGTATGGTCTGTGTATCGTCGATTATCTGATAGTCGGCGATAAGCCGCTTTTCGACTTCTTCGGGACGGTATACAACTCCGTAGTTGTTGATGTAATCGTATGCAATCTTTGCGTGTCCGTCTTTTTTCGCCTGATATACGGCTATTCTGTGTTTATAATTATCATCTGTCGCAGTATCACGATCTTCACCGCAGTATGATTCGCCCACGTAATCAATGACGTCCGTGTCATCACTGTCGGGCGATTTGTACCAGTCGAAGCCTGTTCCTGTTGTTGTTTCAAGGCAGAAAGTCAAATAATTGCCATGTCTCGCTACATTGCCGTTTGAATTGACATAATGGCAGTATTCGGTAAAGCAGTCGGGCAGCCAGCTGTAGATGTCCGTTTCTACCGTGTTCAGTATTCCTTCGTTTGAGGTTGTCGTGAATGTGTATGTTATCTTTCCGTCGGGATAGTAAATGTCGGATGGGGAAAGATTCACCGTATCCGTGAGCGCGACCTCAAAATCGCACTTATTCAGCGGTATGTAGACAAGCACCTCGTAGTTGAATTCGCTGTCCTTCGTACCGTAGACCTCGTGCTTCACACACATTACGGTGTCGCTGTCGTCATCAAGGATATAACGCAGCATTCCGCGCGGCTCGCCCTCGGGTATCTTTTCGTTTACCTCCTTGAAAACAACGCATATCAGTCCGTCGTCAACACGAGTTCCGCCGTAGGTGCTGCTGAATTCTTCTGCCGCTTCAAGGTCGTTCGGTATCCATGCGGGGAGCTCCCCGACCGTTGTATCCTCTGTTGGTGTAAGTGCAGCATATGCAGGCGGCAGGACAGTCGCCGAAGATAGTATCATTCCTGATGTGATAAGTGCAAGCAGCCTGTTCTTCATTTCAGTTCCTCCGTTCCGTGTGATGATCATCCCATTTTACCCGAGGTTTCAGGCTTCTTATTATTGTCATTATACATTGGTATAGTACCATACGTCAACAAAAAAGAGGTAAGTTGCAGAAATAGAATGGTAAGTTGCAGAGAGGGGAGCGTAAGATGTTTTACTTTTCTGTGGTCAGTCCCTTGTTGTCGGTGGTGTAGCGCTGCTTGAGCTGCTGATTCATAATTGAGGTGTGCTTTCTTTCAACAAGGTAGTGGACGAAGCAGGTGAACAGGTATATGAATACGACAGCAAAGAATGTGAGCAGCACCGACATCGGAGTGACCGCGCACCAGCCGAATACTCGGAGCAGCAGGAGCGTTATTCCGAATATCAGAACGAAATGTCCCGCCCAAAGCAGCAGTGAGAGCTTCGGGCTCTCTGCGTCGAAGCAGAGGAGGACAGCCTTCGGAGCGAGCCGTCTGTATACTTCCTTTCCGATATCAAGCAGCTTATCCGAGCCTTGATAGGGAAATACGGCGAGCTCGGCGTTCCTCGGGTAGTCGGTTTCATTATCAAGGGAGAGGCTTCCGAGTATGAGGATACGCTTGCCGTATGCCTCCGCAAGATAGCACAGTGTCTCGTTCTTTTCGGGGTATCCCGCGATTTTCAGCAGCTTTTTTATCACGCCTTACGGTTCATTATCACTCGCTTGCTGAATATCGCTTTCATAATATAAATGGGGCTGAACCTGATATATAATAAAAAAACAGCCCTGTTCCCCGCGTTCACGGGAAGCAAGGCTGTTTGAGAGCTGTCAGCTGAGGCTCCAGCTGTCCATTGAGATGTTATTGTTGAATACGAAATAGAGGTCGCTCTTGCCGCTGAGACCCTGTACGGGAACTGTTACCTCCTGCATGGAGCTTCCTGCGGGTATCTCCGCATATGCGACTGCCGTACCCGAAGCACTGCCTGTGCATACCTTCACGATACAGCCGCTGCTTGCGGACGCCTTTACTGTCAGTGCCTTTGCACTGCCGCAGTCAACGCCCGAAACGCGGAACCAGTCGCCTTTTTCAGCCTTGACGAGCGAGTTGCCGCTGCCTGTTATCTCGATTCCGCCCTGATGTGAGAACGTTGACGCACGTACAGTCTTGGTCGGGTCGAGAGCCTTTATCTGCTCGATACCTGCCTTTGTACCCTTTACCTGCTGCATTGTGCCGTCAGCGTTCATTGTGATCTTGTCGATGTGGGTGCTTCTGTAGCCCATACCATTCAGATCCATAACGTCCTGCAGGTACTGAGCATGATAGAAGAGATACCACTGACCGTTGAATTCCATAATAGTATGGTGATTGTTGCCTGTCGTGCCGAAGAAGTTGCCGATGTTCTTGAACACCTCACCCTTGTAGGTGAAGGGTCCGAGAGGGCTGTCGCTGACCATATAGTCGATAGCGGCAGTTGAAAGTCCGTACTGATTGCCGCCTGTGCTCCAGTTGGTGCAGTAGCTGTAGTAGTATTTGCCGTTGTACTTGTGGATGCCGCTGTCCTCGAACATATAAGGTGCGTCGATAGTTACGGGTGTACCAACGATAGAGGTCATTTCATCGCTGAGCTTTACGCAGCGTGAAGACTTCGGGTGGTCGGAGGGAAGGTTGTCTGTACCGCCGCCGAAATAGAGATAGCCTGTACCGTCGTCATCGACGAGCACTGCGGGGTCGAAGACCCACGGAACAACATTGCTGGTACAGTTAGCAGTATTACGATCGATCATTGCGCGACCGTTGGGATCTGTCCAAGGACCTGTCGGACTGTCAGAAGTGAGCACTCCGATACCGTTCGCATTATTTGCAAAGTACAGGAAGAACTTTTCCTTGCCGTTTATCTTCTTGTGGCAGGCTGTGGGAGCCCACGAGTTGCCCGCCCATTTTGCGATACCGTTCTGACCTGCGACATTGATAAGACCGTGGTCGGTCCAGTTTACCATATCGTCAGACGATATGCAGCGCAGGCAGTTGATAGTGCTGTAGGTCTCTTTTGTGATATTTCCGTTCTCATAGAGCAGATGGTCGTCAGTCATATAGATGTAGACTCTGCCGTCGTACTCCATAACGCCCGGGTCAGCGCCGAAATATTGCGTGATGAGCGGGTTGTGCTCGTTCTCGGCTTTATAGGATTTTGCGATAGTAACACTGCCGAATTTCTGAGCCATTTCTGTAAAGTCAACCTGCTGAACGGGCTGAGTGGTTGTGGTTGTAGTTGTTGTTGTTGTTGTTGTTGTTGTCTCAAACCCTTCGCTGTAGCTCTCGGGAAGGCTCTTTAATACGCCTGCGTCGAGCATCTGGATCGAAAGCGCATCTCTTGCTGTTACGCCGTCGCCTCTGAGATATACGTCAGCGTTGTCAAGAGCATTAGCGTCCAGCTTGTACTTGTCCTTGTTTCCGAGGTACTGGAGGATAGCCGTGGCATCGGCAATTGTGACTTTTCCGTCGAGGTTTGCGTCGCCGTAGAGCGTATCCGTTGTCGGAGCAGCTGTTGTAGTCTGCTGTGGTGTGGTTGTTGTCACTGTCGGTTTAGGACCGTCGATCTGAGTGCCTGCTTTGGCAACGATAGCCTCGTCGATGGAGAAGTTGTCCGTGCCTGATTCAGTCTCAACGTAGAGGATATATCCCGAGCCCTCGGGGAGCTTGTAGTTGGTATTCGCGAGCTGTACGTAGTCGCCGTCGGACTCGCCGCTTGCGATGTGGTCGTACTTAGTCTCGCCGCTTGCGTCCGTGTACTGGAGCGAGAGCATCATATTGCCCGAGCCCGAAGCCGCTACGCTGAAGCTGTACTCCTCTCCTGCCTTGAAGGTCAGCGAATCGAGTGTCTTCATTGCGCCGTGCCAAGCACTGCCGCGGTCGGAAACTGTAAGAGCCTTGGTGCCTGCGTAAGCTGTGCCGCCAGATGTGGAGACAGAAGCGCCGCCTCTGCCTTCCCAGTCGTCTGTACCGTCCTCGAAGGTGTCGTGGTAGTAGTAGCCGTTAGCGTCGGGGGTGATTGGGTCGCGCTGCACAGGACCGTCTGTGTCAGCGGGGAGGTCCTTGCCGTCGCTTGTCATTGTTACAACGAACGTAGATACGCTGTTTGCGGGGAGCTGTGCGTAGAAGGATTCTCCGCTCGCTTCCATTCCCTTTGTAGCCGCGATGTTCTCGCTGCCGGACGTTCTGTAGCGGTCAACGTTGGTTATGCTTCTGCCGCTGAGCGTGAACTGCTGTGTTACCTCGCCGCTGCCCTTATTGATAGCAACGATAGTTGCCTGTGTATCGCTGTGCTTGTATGCCGAAACGAGAATGTTCGTGTTGGGCTGCTCGGTGGCGTCGATACGCATATCGCCCGGGCGTACCCACTTCGAGAACTGCGCCATTGCGTAGCCTCTCTTGGATATCTTGCCGTTGTCCCACATAGGGCTGTACTGGCGGCGGATATACCACCATACATATGCGTTCATATTGCCGACTACCATTGCGTTGTGGATGTTCTCGGCGACCTGTACGCCCTCGGGCCAGCGGTCTGCGGAGTTGTTATCCGAGTTCGGAACATAGACCTCGGTCATCCAGATCTCCTTGCCGCACTGCTCGAGCGCGGGGAAGTCCATCGCGCTTCTCTGCGTGCCGTAGAAGTGTGTACCGAACATATCGCAGTTCTCAAATGCCTTGGAATCATTGAGAATCGCGTTGTAGTAGTCCTTGCTGTAGCTGAAGCTCTCGGGCGACATCATTTTCGTGTTTGTTCCAGCGGTTACGGAGGGACCGTAGTTCGCGAGGAATGATGCGCATCTCGAGGGTGCCCAGTATGTCCACTCGCCCGACCAGTCGGGCTCGTTCTGAACAGAGATCGAGTTGAGCTCCACGCCCTTGCTGTTGCAGAACTTGATGAAGTCGTTGAGGTGCTTCGCGTAGTTTGCCTCAGCGCCGTTATTGAGCACGTACTGACCGCCTCTCGGACCGCCCGAGCCGTTGCTTCTCATCGAAGCGGGAGGGTTCCACGGAGTAGCGAATACGGTAGCGCCGAGCTTCTGAGCTCTCTGAGCCGTGGGGATAGCGTTGTTCCACGCATTCTGCTGGTCGCTTACGAAGATACGGAGAATGGTAAGTCCGAGCTCATTCGCACCGTTGCCGAAGGCTGTCTGTACCTGAGCTGCCGTCATATCTCCGGGAGCTCCGTCCTGAGCGTTATAGCTCTGCCACTCCGGGTGGTTCATACCGCCGAAGCCGCGTATCCTCTGGTATGTCTTGTTCGTGTTGACTGTGCAGGCGCCTGCCGCATTCGCGTCAAGCTCCGCAGTGAATGTGCCTGCAGGTATTACCGAAGCCGCCGAGAATACCATAGTTCCCGCGCAGATACCTGCCAGCACCGATTTGAGCGTTCTTATTCTGCTCATTTCTGATTCCTCCTAAAATTGATTTCCCTGTATAACTAAATTATACTAATTCATTATACGTTAATAATGCCTCAGCGTAAACCCACAATGTGTAGGAAAGGTGGACGAAAGAAAAATTTGTCTGAACAAATTATATCAGAGCTGATATATACATACAACTGCCTGAAACAATGAAAAAACAGCGTATGTACGGAGGTGTACATACGCTGTTGATTTAGCGGGATATGCTTACGCTGACTTTTTACATTGTGACAGTGTCAGTACCATCCGCCCTGATTTCCGTTAGCTCCGATCTGCTTGTCTGCCAGCGATATCTTATACAGCTCTTCGGAGGCAGAAACACCCGTATCGGTATAGATGGAGCTCCACGTATTCGTGCCGACAAAGTGTGCATTTCGGTTTGTATTGGCGATGTATTCGCCGTTGATGTACGTTACCAGTATGCCCTTGCGGTATATCTGCATCATACGGACGGTGCACTCAGAGTCGTACACAACGACCAGTCCGAAGTTTGTGTTATCGCTTTTCAGATAATCGGCGCAGGTACCCTTTCTGCCGTAACCGAGCGGATTATTGCCCTTGCCTGCCTTCCACTGCTCGGAGAACATTTCGTCCAGTCCGCCAGCAATGACCTTATCGACCTTCTGCGACGCTCCGCCGTTGTTCAGCTTTTTCTTGTAGGTATACCAGCTCTTGTTCGTGAACGCTCCGACTATTTCGACCTGTCTGTCCTTGACGTTTTTGCTCTGGTCGAGGTAAAGTATCTTATTGAAGGCACCGTCAAACTCACCGGGGTTGCTGTTGTCAAGGAAATGCGATGACAGCGAGGATTCCACCGATGATTTTATTGTTTTGGCGTCACTTATGGCAGCCGATACCTTCGCCTTCCGGATATAGCCCGACATTGTAGGGGCAAGTATAGCTGCAAGTATTCCGATGATCGCTATTACGACGATCAGCTCTATAAGCGTGAAGCCTTTAAGTTTTCTTTTCATAGGATCACCTCTCAGTGACTGTTCTGTCAGAAACTTTGATGTTATTTATGAAGTAAATTTAAACATATATAAGATTATCTTATACAATAATAATATCACAAAAATTCGATTTTGTCAACAAAAAGTTATTAATAAACCAAAAATATTTATAGCATATCAACAAATTGTAATATGCGATGGAATGTTAACGCTCCGGTATAATTAAGGACTTCAGACCCTGTAACGGGCTGAAGTCCTGTTTGATGTCATATTCAGTTCTGATGGGAGCTTTCGGCGTGTGCTTTCGCGGGCTTGACCGAGCATATGAACGCGTCGCTTACCAGCTTGTCGTTATCCCACTTCTGACGCTTTTTCCTGCCGTCAAAGCAGGTGAGTATGCCTTCTCCGTGGCGCTTGTCGCCCTGCCATTCGCCTTCAAATACGTTTCCGTTCTGGTAGTAGTAAACCCCGTGTCCTTCCTTCAGGCTGTTGGAGTAGCCGCCTTCGTATCTGTCGCCGTTTTTGTAATAGAATATGCCCTGACCGTTTTTTACGTTGTCCTTCCACTCGCCCTCGTAGACATCGCCGTTAGTGTAGCGGAAGATGCCCTTGCCGCTCCTCACGTCGTTTTCGTATTCGCCGTCGTAGCACATACCGTCCGCCCATGTGAAAACGCCCTTGCCGTGCTTGAGACCTTCGTTGTAACCGCCCTCGTAGCGGTCGCCGTTTGAATAGGAGAAAACGCCTTTTCCGTGCATCTTGCCCGTGAAGCCGAGCTCGCCCTCATATACGCCGTTATCGAATTTGAGAGTTCTCATAGAATCAGGGTCGCGCGGGGGAGTGCCGCTTATAAGCTTTTCAATAAGCACCTCATTATGCTTGTAAAAGCGCTTGTAAACGCAGCCGTCGCGCTTACTGAGCTCCGCGTATCCTTCAAGCAGACCGTCACGCCATTCGCCCTTGATAACGTCGCCGTTCTCGTATGTGTATACGCCGCTGCCGTTATATCTGTCGCGCTTCCACGTTCCGACGTACTTGACCGAGCCGTTGGCGTAGTATTCCGTACCCTCGCCCGATTTCCAGCCGTCCTCCCAATCGCCGTCATATGCGACCTTGCCGCTCTGGTGGAAGAACTTGCCTTTTCCGTGGAATCTGTCGTCCTTGAATTCGCCTGCGTAAAAAAGGGATTTGTTTGGCTCGTCGTCGTCCTCTTGGGTCATATCGTAATAACCCTTGGCATACTTTCTTCCGAAGCCGCAGAGCTTGCCGTCCTTCCACTCGCCGTCGTACTCTATATCAAGCTCGTTGATAAATACGCCGTGTCCGTCTGGCAGCTTCGATGCTCTGACGTGACCGGAATACGTGCGTGTACCGAGAACCTTACTGGTGAAGCTGATACTGTTTGCAATGCCATTGCTTATTTTGAAAAAATTTAACATTCCCATAATATCTTCTCCCTGATACATAGGTTCTTTACGGAGAATCTGATGAATCGCATTGTAAATCGGGTTTATGTCCGTACATCATTCAACTTATATATTGTAACATATTACAGAGGTAATGTCAATAATATTGTTTGGTAAAAAGAATGACTTAATATTTCTGCAAGAATAGTTATTGTCGGTATTGAAATCTATATGAAAATATGATATAATATTCAAATAATCATAATCGGTGCCTTTTACCGAGGTCATTTTAGCTCTGACTCTGAAAAAGGAAGGTGTGTTATGCAGGGTATCAACGATATTACGTTCGATAAAGCTTTGGATTATTTCGGAAAATCTGTCGGTGCGCTGATCGTCGCCGATCAGGCTGCCGATTCCTACCGCGCTCTGGTTCGCAGAGGCATATTCTCCGATGTTCTCGGAGAGAGCGGTACCTACACAAGTCTTGTGCAGACCCTGTGGTTCCATTACAGTTCGGACGGCAGGAAAATAACCGATGAGTATAATGTTTTCATACCCAATATGGGCAAATTCGTCGGCAAGTACAGCAAGCGCCTGAAGCTCCTGCTCGGCGATATCCCGCACATCGTCCAGATGACGATAATTCCCGTTGAGGATAGCGGTCGCTACCTTTTCCTGCTTGACGAGCTCGATGAGCACGAGAAGGTGGAGGACGAGGAGACTCAGAATAAGGTCAGCACGATACAGAACAATATCTACGTGTTTACAATGGTGTTTGACCTTGTGCGCGATACGACGAGCAGCGTGTCGCTGACCGAGATATCCGAAGAGGCGCTGAATTATCAGCTTAGCTACTCTGAATGGCGCAATACTATCGTCAATATGATGCGCGACGAGGAAAAAGCACTTTTCCTTGAGCGCTCGTCGCCCGAATACCTGCGTGCACACTTCAAGCCCGGACACGTGGAGTCCTTCGATCTCCAGATGATGGACCTCGACGGCGTTTTCCAGTGGGTAAAGCTGATTTTCAGCCGTATGGAGACAACCAACGAAAACGACTACCGCTTTGTGTATATGGTTCAGAATATCCATGAAGCTACGATAAGTATGAATGAGACCCTCAAGCACTACGAGGAACTCGCTTCAAAGGATTCACTGACGCAGCTCTTCAACCGCGGACGCATAGAGACGGAGCTCTGCAACGCTATTGAGCAGTATGGCAGGGATGGAAAGCCTGTCGGACTGATGATACTCGATATCGACTTCTTCAAGGCTGTCAACGACCGTTTCGGTCATCCGGTAGGCGACGCTACTCTCAAGCATTTCGCGGATATCATCAGACAGACGATGAGTGGTTGTAATTCTGCCTACGGTCGCTGGGGAGGCGAGGAATTCGCCGTTGTGCTCTATGATGCTGACGAGACGGGCTTGCAGCAGCTGGCGGAGAAAATACGTACATTCGTTGCTGCGGAAAAATACGAAGCCGTGGGCTCGATAACGTGCAGCATTGGAGGCACGCTTCTCAGGCGGGAGGACGACCTTGAATCATGGTTCGGACGAGCCGATGAAGCCCTCTACAACGCCAAACAGAATGGCAGAAACTGCGTTAGTATATCATAATTGAATCCGAAAAGCTCCCCTCGGGGAGCTTTTTTGTGTTGTTACATTTTGTGCTGCAAAAAAGACATTAATGCATATTGACAAGGTGCTGCAGGTGTGGTATCATAGAAAACCCACCCCATTTATACAGAGATTTGAGAAAGGCAGGAGAATAATATGGTATACATCACAGGCGATATACACGGCTCGCTTGAACCGATAAGAGAGCTGTTCGATAAATTCGCTCCGTTAAAGTACGATATCATAGTCCTGCTCGGAGATGTGGGCGTTAACTACTGGGGCACGCTGAAGGACATCGAGCTCAAGCACGAGATGAACAGCCTCGGTGCGACATTCTTCTGTATTCACGGCAACCACGAGAACCGTCCGCAGAATATCGCTTCATACAGGGAGAAGGATTGGAACGGCGGGCGTGTCCTCTATGAGGAGGATTTCCCGAATATCCTCTTCCCGACGGACGGCGACATCTTCACGCTCGAGGGCAGACAGTGCCTTGTTATCGGCGGAGCTTACAGCGTTGATAAGCTCCAGCGCCAGCGTAACGGCTACAAGTGGTGGTACGACGAGCAGCCGTCTGCTGCTGTGAAGGAGTACGTTGAGGAGCAGATAGCCGCGAAGAGGGTGGATGTCGTGTTCTCGCACACCTGTCCCGCGAAGTACATACCGACGGAGTGTATGATGTCCTGCGTTGACCGCTCGACCGTGGACACGAGCACAGAGGACTGGCTCGATACCATAGAGGACAGGCTTGATTATGAGGCGTGGTATCTCGGGCACTGGCATATCGACAAGCGCATAGACAAGATGCATTTCCTGTACCACGGGGTTGAAACGCTTATTTGAATCGTAAAGGAGAATAGCTATGAAATTTACTGTTGACACAAATGATTTCGAGAATATAAAGCTCGATATCGCAGAAGAAGAGCTGGATAGTCCCGAGAAGCTGATAGAGGATTTCTGCTTTGCTGCAGCAGGCTTCTACATCGACCTCACGAGGAAGATAGGCGCAAGTCCCGAGCAGATAAGAAGCTTTGACAAGGTCTGTGCTCCCTTCATCAACAGTCTGATAGAACAGGCTGTTGAAGACGGGTTATATGACTGAAAAGAGCGTGCCTTATCGGTCTATTTGTCCGATAAGGCATTTTTTCTTGAAAAGGGCTTTACAAATGTGAAAAAATGATGTATAGTAAAGGTATATAGATAGACATAAATGTTTCTTTATTAACAATCTGTTCGTTAATATATGAAATGTTTGTGTACGGGAAAAGGGTTACTGAAAATATCATATCGGAACAGATGTGAAAAAGGAGTATGGTTTTATGAGGATCAAACGCACACACCTTTTTGCGGTACTGTTCTCCGCTTGTCTGATGGCTTCAGCAACACCTGTAATTTCAGCGGCAGAGACAATACCCAAGAGTATCGGCGACGTGAACAGTGACGCAAGGGTCACGGCGGCAGACGCGGTCGCGATACTGCAATTCGTGGCAAACAGCGGGAAGTACCCGCTCGATGCCGAGGCTCTCAACAGAGCGGATGTCTACAACAGGGGAGACGGCGTAACCGCACGCGACGCACTGACGATTCTGAAGTATGACGCGGGGCTGCTGACATCGCTGCCCGAGTCGTGGGCGGAGCAGCCGACAACTGAGGCTCCAACCGAACCGACTACCGAGGAGCAGACAGGGGCTCCCACCGAGCCGACAACAGAAGCTCCCCTTGTGGTCGAGGACGTAGAGACCTACATCAAGCTGAACGGTTCAAGCGTTGACATCGACGGCAAGTACGCGCAGGCTGAGGGCTCGAACGTGACTATCAGCCATTCGGGAAGCTACTTCATCAAGGGCAGGCTCGACAACGGACAGATAAGGGTGGAAGTCCCCGATGAGAACGCAGACCCGGGAACCGTAAAGCTCATTTTCGGCGGCGTTGATATCAGCGGAAAGAACGCTCCCGCGATACTTGTGAAGAACGCCGACAAGACCTCGATAACGGTCGAGGACGGCACGGAGAACAGCATTTCCGACGGCGAGACTGCATATTCGGGAGATTGGCTCTATAACGCTCTCATTGAGGCTAAGGACGACCTTACCATAAAGGGCGGCGAGCTCGGGACGGGAGTTCTCGATATTACGGCAAATACGCAGAATGCCATTATCTGCAACAACGACATTAAGATAACGGGCGGCAACATCAATATCACAACGCTTAACAAGGAGGACAAGACCGACGCTGTTAAGGGCAAGACCTCGGTGACTGTCAAGGGCTGCAGGCTCGTTATCGACGCTGAGGGCGACGGTATCAAGTCCTCGAAGGGCAATGTTGACATCTCGGGCGGCGAGATAGTCATAAAGGCGGGCAGCGATGCTATACAGGCGGAGACGGAGCTCAATATCTCGGGCGGAGATATCTCAGCCTGCGGCGACAGAGGTCTGCGCAGTGAGGGCACTATCAGTATCACAGGCGGAGAGCTTCTTGCGACCGCTACCGACAATCAGTGCGACAACCTGACCTCTACGGCTCAGCCTGCGGTCGTGCTCGATATGACCAAGCAGTGGTCGAAGAACAACCCGATAACGCTTACAGACGCGGGTAAGAACGTCGTATTTGATAAGAACACGCGCAAGAAGTACCGCTATGTCATAGTTTCCTCGCCCGAGCTCAGCGACGGCTCTTCCTACCGCGTATTTGCGGGCGGTATCGAGACAAAGGCTTCCTCTGACATCAAGGCGGGAACTCCCGCTGCATATACCGACGTCAACAACTCCGACACAGCCGACCTCCTCTACGCTGACCTCTTCGACCAGAGCAGCGTACACAAGATAGAGGTCGAGATGGACAACTGGGACGAGTTCCTCAAGCACTCTCAGGAGGAGGAATACTACCCCTGCAGCGTCATCATCGACGGCGAGCGCCTCGACAATGTCGGCATAAGAACAAAGGGACACAGCTCGAATATGTTCGTATATCAGGCAGGCAAGGACAAGTACAGCTTCCGCTTCAAGCTTGACAAGTACGACAAGTACCAGAACTACAAGGGTCTGACGGAGATATGCGTCAACAACTTCTACTCCGACCCGTCGTGTATGCGCGATGTGCTCTGCTATAACGCGATGTACGACCTCGATGCCTACGCTCCGAATGTCGGATACACGGATATGTACCTCAACGGCAAGCTCTACAGCTTCTACCTGCTGTGCGAGCAGCCCGACAATACCCTTGGCGAGCGCCTTGCCACCGCCGATGACGCCGTATTATACAAGGCGGCAGACGTCGGAAACTCCTACGACTGCACATTCAGACCGTCAATGGCTCTGAACAACTTCGAGGTCAAGTTCGGTACGGACGACGACCTGATGCACATTCAGGAGGTCAAGGACGCTATCAACAAGGTAACAGCCGATAACTACAAATTCATCGAGGACGTCATCGACGTACCGAGCTTCCTCAAGGGCTTTGCCGTGAACGCTGTAATGGCGAACTATGACAGCTACAACGGTCAGATGGCGCACAACTATTACGTGATGTACAACGAGGGCAGGATGTACTACGTTGGCTGGGACTACAACCTCTCCATCGGCAACTTTATGGACAACGGCGCGGCGGCGGAGTCCGACATCACAACGGGTCTGTATCAGGCGAATGCCAACGACCGCCCGATGCTCACAAAGCTGCTGCAGGTGCCGCAGTACAGGGAGATGTACAATAGCTACGTAAAGGAGATAGTCAGCCTCTACAGCGACCCTGAGCAGACTGTGAACGGGCTTGCTTCTCTCATACGCGACCACGTCAAGGCAGACCCGCGCTTCTTCTTCACATACGACCAGTTCGAGAGCAACATCTCCAAGAGCCCGAACGGACTGCAGGTCAGCCAAGGCGGCGGTATGGGTATGTGGGGCGGCTTCGGCGGAATGTGGGGAGGCGGCGGAGGTCTCTTCTCCTACGGCGGCGACAAGGTCTCGATAGTTGACTTTATGATAAAGCGAAATGAATATATCCGCCAGAAGCTTAGCTTCTGACGGGTGGAACAGCGGTGCTCTGTACGGGTACCGCTGTTTTTATGGAGTAATGCACAAAGAAGGGCTCCTATATTTGTACATTCATACGAAATTTTAAAAAGTTTCAGAAAAAATCAACTTTTTTGCCTCCGAAAGTCACTTATAAGTGAAGTCGGCGAAAGACTTGTCACAAAAACGGCTTCAATTTCGTTATATTATGTAGTGAAATAAAAAAAGGAGGCTTATCTATGAAAAAAACATCAGCAATTCTGCTCGCGGGAGCTCTGCTCCTCACGGGCTGCGGCTCTAAGGGAGTGTCGCAGTCGCCGTCCGAAAGCGCAGGGGTATCAGCAGGGGAGAGCTCTCCCGTCGCGAACAATGACGACGTTGTCATCACTCTCGGCTGGGCGAACGGGCAGACCTACGACTGGGGAATAGAGACCACTGCCGAAAACTCTATGAAACACTTCATTGACGAGTTCAACGCTAAGGACAACGGCGTGCGAGTGGAGGTCAAGATATTCAGCGAGCTCGAAGAGTTCAAGAATTACGGGTACGACGAGAGGGGCAGCTATCAGGGCTACAGTGATGACGAGTGCAAGCAGATGGATTTCTTTATCTCGCAGGAGCTCATCAACAAGGACACTGTCGACATCATCTCCAAAAACTCCTTCTGTAATCCCGCAAAATACGAGATATTCAAGCGTAAGGGAGCCTTCGCTGACCTGTACAAATTCATGGAGGACGACCCTGATGTAAACCGCGACACCCTCAACAGCCATATCCTCGACCTCTGCGAATACGAGGGCGGACTCTACTCCATCCCGACTAATTACATAGTAAACACGATGATAGGCAAGTCCGAATACGTCGGCACAAAGCAGAACTGGACGATAGACGAGTTCATCGACAGCTGGAACGCCATGCCTGCGGGCTCTATGGTGAATCACAGCCTCACCGCCGAGTACATCTATTACGATGTGCTGCGGGCTAACACCTCCGCATTCATCGACTACGACAAATTCGAGACTCACTTCGACCACCCCGACTTCCGCAAAATGCTCGAATTCTGCAAGGGCTTCGAGAGCAATATGGGACAGAAGCTGGAAGGCGCCTATGACCAATCCAGACCTAACCTCGTCGAGCTGTACAGGATTTGGGGCTACAATGGCGCGATTTACGAGGACGTGGACTATGCAAACAACACCGTCGATTACCCGCATATCCGCGACGGCGAGATGACACTCGTCGGCTTCCCGACTTCCGATGGCAGAGGTGCATACCTTCACGGAGGCGGTGGTTTCGGCGATATCTCGATTCGTGCTAACACCTCCGAGGAGAAGCAGGAGGCGGCGTGGAAGTTCATTCGCGAGTTCTACCTTGAGGAGTTTCAGCTCGAAAACTTCGCCCAAGCCAATGAGTACACTGACCACGAGAACGGTCAACCCGCGAAAACGTGGACGATACTGAGCGGCTTCCCGATAAACAATGCCGCCCGCAAAACAACGGCAGAGCGCTTTATGAGCGGCTACTACGACAACGTGAACTACACTCTGTCGGTGCAAAACAAGGTCTGCAAGGACAATCTCACGCAAGCCGACATCGACTTCATGGACGACTATATCAGCTCCATAGACCGTTGGGGAGCAGGCACCGACCGCGAGCTTTTCAACATTGTCGAGTACGAGGTGCTCGCGTACCTGAAAGGGGAGCAGGACATAGACACGACCGTGGACGTCATACAGAACCGCGCAAATATCTGGATAAGCGAGCAGATGTAAAAAATCAGGCACCTCCGAGTCTCGGAGGTGCCTGTTCTTTCCTCAGCCGCGCTTTGCCTTGTCCTCTTCGAGAGAATCAGCCCATTCACGGTCTATCTTCATATTCTTTCTCATAGCTGATATCGGAGCGGCAAGCGCCTCGAATACCATACTCGTGCCCATGCTGTCGCACTTGTAATTGGCGGTTCTCTCGCGGGAAATGCCCACTCTCTCCGCGACCTCGACAGCGTCGATGTTAGCGCCGATGAAGAGGAATTCCCAGCCGTACTTCTCCTTCTGATGCTCGATGAGCTTCTTTATCTCCTTGTAGTCGTACTTGTGGCTCGCGTTCTCCATTCCGTCTGTCGTGACGACGAACATTGTGTGCTCGGGTACGTCCTCGGGACGTGCGTACTTGTGGATATTCCCGATGTGCTTGACAGCGTCTCCTATCGCGTCGAGCAGAGCCGTGCACCCGCGGACATAGTAGTCCTTGTCGGTCATGGGACGGATCTCCGAGAGCTTTGCGCGGTCGTGGATGACCTCGCTCTCGTTGTCGAAGAGGATGGTCGAAACGTAAGCAACGCCGTCCTCCTTCTTCTGCTTCTCGATCATACCGTTGAAGCCGCCTATGGTGTCGGCTTCGAGTCCGCCCATAGAACCGCTTCTGTCGAGAATGAATACCAGCTCGGTGATGTTTTTGTTCGTTTTTTTCATAGTTATTACCTCCGTTTTGATATGGTGTTTGGTTTATCCCTGTGATTATATATTACCATATCCTGCGGAGGGAGTGGTCGCCTGTCAGGCGACATTTTTTATCCGCCGATAAGCGGCTGGTCGAAGGCGAAAAGAGCCTCGTTTATCTCAATGATATCGTACATCTTATGCGTGAAGAAATACTCGATGATGATGTCGAACTTGCTGCTGTGTGAGAGCGCAAAGCCTGCCTTCATCAGCATATCCCGCGCCTCGTCTATCGGCAGCTCGAGTGCTGCCGCGAACGCGATGACGGTTATCTTCTTGGGCTTGTAGTGGACGTCGCTGCGTATCTTCGAGAAGAGCTTACGGTCGATGTTCGCCTTTTTGTAGCACTGAGCGTCCGTCAAGCCCTTTTCGTCTATCTTGCGGAGGAGCATTTCCGTGAAGCTCTCGTCTATCTGCGCTACTGCCTTTTCGAGGTCGTCGGGGAGAGCCTCCTCACAGCATAGCTCCGCCATCGGAATATCGAGCTTTGCTGACTTCGCGCGGAAGAGGCGGGGCTTCCTTTCTGCGGCATCCGACATTGCCTGCGGAGCTGCCATAGCCGCCCCGAACAGCTCCGAGCGGCGTCTGCTCTCATTCGCAGTCATCTCGGAGACGTAATTGTCGTCAACATAGCGGCGTATATCCGTGAAAAGCTTCTCGCTCACGAAGAGGGAGTCCCTGTCGAATACGACGATGTATATCATCATATCGTGTTCCATAAGGAAGTCGCTGCACGTATCCATTGCCACTCGCAGAGCTTCCGCTCGCGGGTAGCCGTAAGCTCCTGCGGAAATGAGCGGGAAGGCAACGGACTTGCAGCCGTTATCAGCGGCAAGTGCAAGGCTCTCGCGGTAGCAGGACGTGAGGAGCTCGCGCTCACTGTAGTCTCCGCCGTGCCATATAGGTCCGACGGTATGAATAATGTATTTAGCGGGGAGCTTGTAGCCCTTGGTTATCTTGGCTTTTCCCGTATCACAGCCTCCGAGCGTGCGGCATTCCGCAAGAAGTTCGGGACCTGCGGCACGGTGTATGGCTCCGTCAACTCCGCCGCCGCCGAGAAGGGAGTTGTTTGCGGCGTTTACAATGGCGTCACTTTCCATTTTGGTTATATCGTTCCTTACAATAGAAAGAGGCATATTGGGTTCCTCCTTTTTACGCATCGACTCGTGTGACGAGCTCTGTAATTTCTTAATAGAATCATAACACAAATACGTCGGAATAGCAAGCGTTTTTTGCAGCGGAGAAATGCTTACGCAGCCTTGCTATTTTTTCCATATTGTGTTATAATGAGGTCACAAGTTTATTACGGGAGGTATCCGCTATGAAAATGACATCAGCTCAGGCAGCAAAGCTGCTCCGACAGCTCAACGACGAGCTCAGAACGCTTCAGTACCGCGAGGAGAACACAAAAAGCTTCCTTGCAGCTCTCGGTGAAGACCCTGAGTCCGTCCGTCCCGACTACGATTACGCCGCTTCGCAGACGCAGCAGAACGAGGTCGAGGCTAAGATACGCAGGCTCAAGCATACGTTGAACGTGTTCAATGCTACGACAGTCATTCCCGAATACGGTATCACTATTGATGAAATGCTCGTCTATCTCCCGCAGCTCAGCAGGCGCGCGGGAAGGCTCTCTATGATGAAGGACGCGCTCCCGAAGGTGCGCGAGAGTGCGGGCTATTCCCGCGGAAATACAGTCATCGACTACCGTTATGCAAACTACGACATCGAGCAGGTCAACAAGGACTACCTCACTGTTTCCGAGGAGCTCGCAAAGGCGCAGACAGCGCTCGATTATATCAATAACACCGCCGAAATGGATATCGACGTGTGAGAATGTTCCGCTTGCTGTTCCCTCTCATATTGGATTTGAAGAGTCAGACGCTGTTCAGTGTTTAAGTCGTCCGTTATTCTTTTTATTGAGGGTATCCTCGGTTCAACGTTCGTGTTTTCGTTCAGTGGAGGAAAAGAATTCTTTTTGCCTTGCGCAAACACTTAGGAACAGCAAGAAAAACCTTTCGGTAGCGGAGGTTCGGTTACAAGCTGCTGATTTTAAGTTAAAATAAAAAAATATATTTCTTGCTGTTGACATAGTATCACTTACGTGGTATAATAATATAGTCGTCAAGGACATTATTTATCGCGGTGTGGAGCAGCTAGGTAGCTCGTCGGGCTCATAACCCGAAGGTCGTTGGTTCAAATCCAGCCGCCGCAACCAACGTAATATAGGCACTTTCGAGCAATCGAGAGTGCTTATTTTTTATGCCAAAATGAGTAAAATACATCAACCGTACATCAACGCGGTTTAGTTTTGCTCTATATATCGCTGAGAATCAGGTAGAGTCACGGAGAGGTATTGAGTGATTTTAAGGTTTTCGTTAACCGAGGTTAACAAAAATTATATAGTTCTTTTCTTGATTATACTTAGAAATTGTGGTATAATATTATTAGTCAATTCAGCTGTATGGGAGGATCGGTATGGAACAGGAACACGACTGGCAATATGACTTAGATGAATATATACGTCAGGGCGAGCCTGACCGTTCAGAGAAAAGTGCTGCATGGCAGACTGCGATAGGTTTGCAGGACGTTGACGGCCTCCAAACCTCAGAATACCTTCTTGAAACAGCCAAGGAGCATATCGAGGGAAAAATCGATATATCCACAGCACAAAAGCGTATTTACAGCTACTATGAGCAGCGAAACGTACGTATGACTGTTGAGCAGGATACTATGGAAGCTGATATAGTAGCGGCTCATATAGCTGAACTTCTTGCAGAGAAAACCTTCCAGTTCTCACCTGCAGAGTTACAGTCAATTCACCGCCGACTGTTCAAAGGCGTATTTAAGACGGCTGGTCAGTACAGGACCTATAATATCTCTAAGAAGGAATGGGTTCTTAACGGTAAGACTGTATTCTACGCTGCATTTGACAGCATCCGTGATACTCTCGACTATGACTTCAGCCTGGAGAAAGCCTTCTCCTATTCGGAACTTGATGTGGGTCAGTCAATAAAGCATATAGCAAAGTTTATTTCCGGTATCTGGCAGATACATCCGTTCTGTGAGGGGAATACCCGTACCACGGCTGTTTTCATGATAAAGTACCTGCAAACCTTCGGATTCAACGTAAGCAATCAGGTATTTGCCGATAATTCATGGTATTTTCGTAATGCTCTTGTAAGAGCAAATTACAACGATCTCCAGAACGATATCCATGCAACAACTGAGTTCTTAGAGAAGTTCATTGAAAACCTGCTGACAGGCACCGATCATGAACTGAAAAACAGATTTATGCATATTGAATATACAGAGTCAGCCCAAAGTGCCAAATCGGTCATTTCAAAGTGCCAAAATTGCACTTTGGAGGAATTAGCTCTTCTACGTGAGATTGCAAAGAACCCAACAGTTACTCAGAAAGAGCTTGCACTTGCTATGGGAGTATCTGAAAGAACTATCAAGCGTAGGACCGTTGAATTGCAAGATAAGGACTTCCTGCGCCGTAAAAACGGCAAGAGAAACGGTCAGTGGGAAGTGCTTGTTGAGATATAAAATTATAATATAGCCTTAATTAATCTACGCATATTATAGTTTTATTAACGTCCATAAGTATGAAGGTGTTTGATGAATTCTTTAGTTATATGAGGTGAGTAAAATGGCGAATCTATCTTATCACGAAAAAAATACTCTTGAAGAACTTCTGGATATGCCGACAGGATATGTTATGGATTTTTCTAATAATTCTTTTGCGCGATTTATAAAAGAAGTCATAAATATTGAAATATATAGTGATCCAGGATATGAAGAATATACCTCAAAAGCTAATAAAATACGTCAAATATGGGATAAGGAGTCAGACTATACTGTAGGAATATTGATTGAGGCTTTGTTATCATATTTTGAAGATATGCAACTTAGGAATAATAAACTGACAGAGTATGAAAGAAATAAAATAGCTGAAATGCGCGAGGTTGCATATCGCTTGAAAGAAAAATCGTCTACGATTGAATTGCCGAATTGTGAAGAAGAAACATTACAAACATTACTGGAAGACATAAAAAATGCATTGGCAAGGAACAAACCAGCATTAGTTCTTGATAGGCTTCATACATTTTAAACGAAACGATTGAGGAAAATATGCGAAGATAATGATATTAAAGTTATTGATAACAAAGGTAATAATCTTCCACTTCATAGTTTAGCAGGAATGTTAAAAAAGAAATATGAGAATGAGGAAATATTTCAATCATCATTTACTCTTTTAGCGATACAAAATAGTATTTCCTTATTTGATAGGTATAATGGGATTCGAAATGATCAAAGCTATGCACATGATAATACAATTCTAGATTCTTTAGAAGCGGAATTCGCTGTTCGTATTATAGCTGATTTGATTCTGTTTTTAGATAAAGTAGAAGATTTTAGGAAGAGTGAAACAGAAGAGGTGCTTGATTTTGTAGACGATTTTGAAGTCCCTTTTTAAAAGCTGCACCGTTATAAAAGGCCAAAGCTCCCTGTGTATCATAACATAGGGAGCAATTACTAATCGACGAATTATATAATTGTAGTATATTCGATTTCTTCTTGAGCCTAATCTGCTATAAGCTTTGCTAGAGATGCAGAATAACGGCTACACTTCCAATCAGATATAGATACAGATAGTGTGTTATATGCGAATGTCTTGAAGATATCGAGTATATAATATACTCGTAAGTTACTAACTCGTGATTCACTTAATTGCAGACTATTATATTCATAGATCATTCATGAGGTGATATAGTGAACGAATTATCGAAATATCTGTGTTTGCTTCTTCGTCACCAGCCTGAGAAAGCAGAGCTTGATATGGACGAGCACGGCTGGGTATCGGTCGAAAAGCTTATAAGCGGCGTTAATCGCCCCAGCAGCTATAAGCTGAACCGGGAGCTGCTGGGGCAAATTGTAGCCGAAGATAACAAGGGACGATACAGATTTGATGAAAACCACGAAAAGATCAAGTGCTGTCAGGGACACTCTGTTCCCTGGGTAGAGCCTGAGCTGGAATACTGCGAACCGCCTGAGTTTCTGTACCACGGAACGACTACAAAGGCTCTTGAAGCAATTGAGGGGAGTGGAGCTATAAAGAAGATGGCGAGACACGCTGTACATATGCAGGCTGATATAAGCAAAGCATGGCAGTCTGCTGAGCGTTGGCATAAGACTCCTGTTGTGCTGAAAATATCAGCCTCAAAGATGTACAAGGACGGATATAGGTTCGGAGTTACCGAGAACGAAGTATGGTGTACCGAAGAAGTGCCTGTGAAGTATATCTGTGACAGCGTATATACCAAGTGATAGAGGTAAAAAATGGACATAGATTTTGAATACCTTCAACAGTTACTCAAAGAAGTCAACGAGTTTAGGGAAAACTTCAAGTATTCTGAAATAAGTGTAAGTGATTATGACGGAATCACATATATTGCTAATAAAAATGACACAAGGATCGGTGTGCAGCAAGGACTTAGACAAGTACTTGAGTGCAATAGGCGGAAGTTAAGAGAGAAGAATAGTATTAGAAAAGGAACTTTGAATTATTGTAAGCTGTACAAAAAAGAAGACAAACTTGTAAGAGTCGAAAGCTATGTAAAAGGCAGGATAGACGTTGTCTTTATTGCTTATTATAAAGAGGATAAACGATTTCTATTTCCTTTTTCTTCTATCGGTGGCTTTTATCCTATATATTCTTATGTTACGTATTTCAAAAATGAGATTGTTGATGAGGAATACTATGCAGATCGGTTTCAGATAGTGTATGAACGCTACCAGTATAGCAATGACAATACAGTTGACTATGATTATATCAATTATGCTCCTGAAGGAACTTATCCTGTATTATCAAGAGCAAATGGAAAGTTTATTCTGAACCCTGAGCTTCAGTATTATGGCAATTTTTATTCTACATGGGACGAAGATAAAACAATAGGATAGGTGAAAAAATGAGCGTAGATATCCTTGTATTTGATAAAAGCAAAGCTCCGACTGAGCCTATGGAGTTTCTGAAATGGTTCTACAAAAAGAGCGAATGGACTTCGGACAGAGACTATAATGACATTAAAGGGACATCACAGCCTCTAGTTGATTTCTTTATGGAGCTTGTTAAGGATTATCCTTCAATGAACGGAGAGTTTGCTCCTTCTGATGAAGAATTTGAAAATGATCCTGAACTTGAAAACCAACTGATTGACTACACAATAGATGATGACCTGATATATATGGGGATCGCATACTCGGTATCGGACGAAGCTTTTGATAAGATTGAAGAATTGGCTTATAAGCACGGACTCGGCTACTATGATATGTTCAATGTGCATCTTGACAGAGAAACAATCGTAAAAATACCGCAGATTAGTCGAGAGGAATTGTATAAGCCTGATACGCAAAAGAATAAAGGACTATTCTCAAAGCTGTTTGGCAGAAAAGGATAAATGTTAGTTATCGGAGGAATAATAATGAATAATCACTATATACCTCAGTTTTTATTAAAGCATTTCTGCGAAAATGGGACGATTCAATATTGTGATATTGAGAACAGGAAAGTTGAAGTAAGAAATACCCGTTCAGTATTTTCTAAAAAAGGATATTACCCAGACGAATTGGAACATGACCTGTGCAATAAAATTGAATCGCAGTTTTCTAAGCTTTTAAATGACAAATTAGCAATATCACGTTATAAGGTTACGATCAATTCGGATGAAATGTTTATACTAAAGAAGTATATGATAATAACGGCATTAAGGTATAATTCAAGAGAATTAGAAGATGATCCAGTCATTTCCAATTTGCCATCGGCTGAGAAAACAAAGTTAATAGGCGATTTTTATAGCAGAATAAATAATGTTCTCAATTGTAAGAACCATAATGAAATGCTTAAACTTATTGACATTGAGAAAATGAATAATATAGGCTTATTTACCTATGTAAAGAACATAATGCATTCTTATACCATAATCGTAAAGACGAATAATTGTAAACAAGACTTTTTGATCACAGATAGGGGCTGCACAAGGTATTCTGGACCATTAAGCGTAAAGAAAGCTTTTATGCTACTGGATGTTGCAAAAGAGACAAACGACCCGTTTCTGTGGCAATTGGCTTCTATGGTTACAATACATGATTACTCTGTGTTTCCAATTACGAGGAATATGGCTATTATAAACATGAGTGTTTTCTTTAAGTTGTTTACAAAGGCATCTCCATATCGAGCTATGCTTTCTAATCTATCATCTACAATCAATTCTGTTTTAGGATTTGGTGATTCAAGTATTGTCGAAGATCCTAAGGTTAAAGCTTTGATTACTGGTGGTAAAGAATACACAATGGAAATTAAACAATTGTCTTCGACAGATGTATTTTTCCTTAATTCGTTATTATTCTCTTTATGTAATAAGAATTTCGCTTTTACCAATAAATCAAGAATAGAGCAAAGCCTTGAGTATATTCAAAAGGAAAAGAACATAGATTTATCTTTTGTTTAATCTAAAATAAGATATAGAATTTAAATAATTGGAGGCAGAATAATGGAATTAATAACAGCAAGTAAACTGGATAGCTTAAGCTCAGAACAAAGTCGAAAATTTCAAGGGCTGCTTCCTGAATTAGTTAAGAGGCTAATAATTGATAGTGTATCAGAATTATCATCATTGAGAATTCCCGGATGTGATGATATTTGGGCTCCTGGATTTGATGGCGTAGTAGAATGTAAAGAAGGTACCTTATATGTTAACTCTGGAAAAAGCGTTTGGGAATTTGGTAATGTTAATGCATCTTTAGATAAAGTCAATTCAGATTATGAAAAGCGCACTTTAAATCCATTAGGTCTTGACAAGAAAGAAACGACATATTATGCTATTATCCCCAAAATATGGGCGTTTGATAATAACGGATGGCCTATAACAAAATGGGAAGCTTCAAAGAAAGACTGGAAAGCAGTTAAAGTATATGATGCATCTGTTCTCTGTGATTGGATCAATAAAAGCCCAGCAGTATTAACATGGCTATTTGAGAGAATATATGAGGAAGAGCACTTAGATTTTACAACGGTTAGTAAGGCGTGGAAAATTTTTTCAAAAACAACAGATCCTCCATTTGCCGTAGAAATGTTCTCTAGTGGTAGAAACGTCGAAGAACAAGAATTTTTAAATATACTGAATAAAAATAAGAATTACGTTCTTAAAATAAAAGCTAAAACAAGTATGGATTCATATGGCTTTTGTCTTTCATGCCTACTCAAATCAGATCTACTACGAAATAGCGTGATTGTTGTTAATGATAATTATACATATAAGCGAGTTAGCGAGGTGTGTAAAGGTAAAATAATACTATTAAAATCTATGGATATTGATAGTTTTATTGATAAGAATACAACAATTGTGTGCTATAATAATGGAGCAGTAAGTATAGAACCCGATATATATCTACCATCCATAAAAAAGAAGGATTTCTTATCCGCTTTAAAAAAGATGGGAATTAGTGAAAATGAATTAGAAGATTTATATTATCATACTCATGGGGAGTTATTTGCTCTTGTTAGAAGAATGCCTGGATTGATCAATCAATGTAACCCCAAATGGAGTATTTATAAAGATATAAAAAGCTTATATCCGTTATTGTTTCTAAGAAATATAGATGTTAATGACGAAGCAGATAAGTATATATGCAAGTTATTAGGCGGTGAAGAATTTGATATAATCCTAACCAAGTATAATGATTTTTTAAAATTAGACGATTCACCCGTAAAAAAAATCGAGAATATATACTCTATTGTTAGTTATGAGGAAGCTTGGACTGTTTTATCGCCTAGTATTGAAGGCAATGAAATAAAAGGTCTTACTGATAGTTTAAAATATTTAATAGATGTTTACTCTGGAAGTACTAATGACGATTTGCATCTAAAATATAGAGCAAAAAAACTAATTTACAATTTATCTCTAAACTATTTGTATTATTCATATTCTTTTTCTGGTAATGATAAACTAAGAGAATATATCGATATTATTCTTGAAAAGATTTGGGATACATATGGATTATTATCCGTTTTAAGGTTATATGCAGAGGCAGAACCAGAATTGGTTATGAATATTCTTGAAGATGATTTCAGTTCTAAAAATAGCCATATTAAAACTATATTCAGTGATGTTGGATATGGAAGTAACTATACTCATATTTTAAGCTCTATTGATGTTCTTGTGACAAACAAATTTACTAAAATTAGAGCTTGTAATCTTTTATTTGAGATGTGTAAAATAAAGGGCGATTATTTCTATCATAGTAAGCCAATAGAATCTCTTTTAGATGCACTCTGGCTACAATACAATGAGGGTGACCTTTCCTTAAGCGAAAAGAAAAAGTTGGCATTAAAGTATCTGGAAGAAGATGATATAGGGGTTGGATTAATATATAATCTACTAATAAAGGATTCATCGATAAGGAACGTAAGAATTGGAGGGAAAAAGAGAATAATCCAGAAATTCTCTTTTAATGATTACTTTGAAGCGGTTCTTGAAATCTCTTATGCATTTGTTAAAAAGATTCTTTGTAAGAAGGATATATATTATATTGAGAGAAGCATTTCCTCTTTTTACCATTTCCCAGTTTATGTGATAGGTATACTTTTGGATAAATTAAAAGAAACAGACTTTGAATTCATCGATAAATTGAGAATAAGTTATGAAGTTAGGAATATAACATACTTAACTCGAAAACATAGAAATAATGAGTATCCAGAATATGTTAAGCGCTTTGAAAAGTTTATAGGTGTAATTGAAGAAAAGAAATGGGATGATAATTCATTTTTCTTATTCTATAAGAATTATTATGATTGTCCCATAGTGAATTCGCCATTTCTTAACGATGACTATGAGAGTATTCAAGGAGAGGAAGAATACGTTCATCAATTAAGAATAAAGGCTTTAAACAATCTTTTTACTGAAAACAACAGAGAAAAGGAATCTATACTTCTTACGATAATGGGAGATGAAGTGAATTGGGGCTATATACTAGCTGAGTCCGATTTACAGCAGCATTATGAATATATTATTCAGAAAAGTATAGAAAATAAAAAGTATAATTTGTTAAGTGGATTTTTGGATAAAATATCGCCTTCGGTAGCATACCGTATGGTAATCGGATTTCCTTTTGATGTTATAAAGAAAGTATTGCTTAGTATTAATAATCGAGAAATAGCATTATTATTACAAGATGATAAATCGAAGGCTATATTCTGGTCGAATAAAAGGATGTTGCATTATTCAGATTACGACTATGAGCAATTGATGAAATATAATCCAAGTGGTCTTCTTTCATATTATATAGTTATTAATCGTTCTGATATGTTTAAGAATAAGGAATTAATTATTAGTATCCTATTGGCAATGATAAAATCTAAAAGTGATTTACACGATAAAGTGTGTAAAGAACGCGATTTGATAATAAAATTCTTTATGGAAATGGAATCGAATGCATTTTATTCAGATGATATAGCAGTAGTTTGTCTTGAACTAACTAAGTTCAATTATGAACATAGAATATTTGGATGCATAAAGAATTACTATTACTACCATCCAGAAAAAATATGCCAAATCATAATCAAAAAGTCAGATTGTTATTTTACAGATTATGAATTTGGATGGTATTATGAATTACCTATATGTGCATTTGAAATTTATGATGATCTTAAATCGTTCATACAATTCATAATAGATAATGTCAGCGTTAATGATAAGGCTGAAGCATATACTCTTATCGGAAAACTATTAGCTAGAGGATTGGATGAAGGTGTTACTGAAAAGAATAATACTATATTCAAAATAGTTGATAATTTCAATAATAAGATACTAGATTCAGGTTTTATTGTTGGATATGATTCTTTAAATCTCGTTAGGCAAATTGGAGACGGATCTGATCAAAAGAAAGTATATGAAATGCTTAATAAAACCTCAGAGGATATAGAAATTGACTTTCCTCATTCAGCTTTGTTATTACGTCTTATCTCAAAACATTATCTTTCCAATTCAAAAACCGATTTCATTACATCAGAATTAGGTCCAGAAGTAATTTGATTGTATATTGGATCATAATGTCAAAATAGAAGGTAGAGGACTCGAAAATTATACCCATCTTGAATTTCTGCATTATAATTAAAGAAAATTGTAATCACATATGGAAAACAATGAAATAATCAAAGCTTTTTTCATCTTCCTGGTTTGTTTGAGTTCTATGATCTGTACAGCGTGTTTCTGCCACAGTATATGGCTATTATTAATTACAGCTTTATTCTTGCAAAAACGCGATTTATATTGTATAATAGATTAAAATCTAAGTATGGGAGGTATGACGAATGAAATCTGATATTGCTTTAGAAATCGTTGTTACAATTTTGAGAATTTTCGGGATGCCAACTGGATTATTTTCAAGGCTAAAGGATTTAAAATCACTTGGAAATGATATAATAAAAGATAATCAGCCATCCAAGAAAGAAGAGTTTATACAAGAACTTACTAAAACTGCAAAAAGTATTACGGAATCTGAAAACTATACTGCTGATGTTCTATACAGTATTGATGAAACACTTAATGATCCAAAGCTCTTTTCCGCTAAAAAGATACTGAAGTATTTCAATAATATTGATGGATATGCAGTTGAGTTGACAAATTCTAAATACGGAATCAGATTTAATGATGACAAGTCTGCCGAGAGCTATAAACGAGCAATACATTTGCTTTTGGAGGTAATATATAATAACTTGTCACTTTTAAGTATTGCGTCCGATTCAGATGTAGCAATATTGGAAAAACTATATTCTTATGAAAAGTTATCAGAGGAAAATCATACCATTTTGTTTGAGCTTGAATACAGAGGGACTTTTGCAGAGTGGCTTGATCACCAAATGCTACCTGCAACCATAGAAAGCAATATCTTTAACTACTGCAATCCACAAATACATTTTCACGGCAGAGAAGAAGAAATGAATAATTTAGAGGAATATGTGGAAAAATCAGGTGTTTCAATCTGGGGAATAGTCGGTCCTGGCGGCAGCGGGAAAAGCAAGCTTGCAAGAGCATTTGCAGAGAAAAAAAAGAAAAACGTTAAGTGTGTCTGGCTAAACTCAAATAAAGCAAATGAATTTGATGAACTTCTTCGATTTAAGGACTATAGCTATTCAGAACCTGTTTTATTCATCTGTGATTACGTTGCTCAGTACGAGAATAAATTGAAAGAATTATTAAATAAACTTGCAACTCATCGAAGAATGAATGTAAAATTTCTGCTTCTTGAGCGTCAGTTGAGCTGGTACTTGAACTTTGTAAAACACAATGACCTTGTTTATGATTTTGCCCACAAAAATCATGAAGCTGAACTTCAAGCTCCTATTGACCTAACAAATGCCGAGTTGGACGAGAAAGCGTGCAAAGAAATAATTTACGACTTGTCTGTCAGTATGAATGGAAAGAAGCGTAGATACCCTGACGCGAACTTACAGTCTAATGAATATGATATAATCATCGAAAGGGCAAGGAATCTTGCTGAAGACAGTACTTCAATAAGATGTCTGTTCATGCTTCTGCTGGCTGATGCTTTTCTGTGCGATAGAAATATTCAGGAAATGGATGCTGACGCACTATTACATAATTATATTGAGCGTACCAAATCATTTATCCAAGAGTCCTACGACGATGATATGGCAAAAAAAGGATTTCAAATTCTTGCCTATGCTACTGCAATTGACGGCATCAAATTGGACAATCAATATTCTGCTATTCAAACCGAGCTAAATTTCATAATGCAGAAATTAGACGATACGGATGAGATAAATGAATTTTTCGGACAGCTAAGCGAAGTAGAAGAAAATGAAACTGTATCTGCACTAAAACCTGATCTTATCGGTGAGTTTTTATTTCTTTATACATGGAACAAACTTACTAATGATAAGAGGAAAAGATGGCTTTGTGAACTGCTAAAAAATGGCCAAAGAACGTTTTTCCTTGCTCGTTGTCTAATTGACTGGAAAAAAGAATCAAAAAAGCTATGCGAGATGTTATCCAATGTTGATGCTGACTTAGAGCAACGTATTCAGTGTTCTTATGTTTTCAATATTACTGTTTATGAAATCCACATAGTTGAAGAACAAATATCATATATTCAGAAAATTAAGGATTTGAATCAAGACAATTCTGTTGCTATTTTATTGTCATATGTTGATTCTATTAAGTATGTTTTTTTAAATTTAGATTTTCAAAAAAGAGAAGAATATGTAGAATATTTGGATAAATTAGACTGGAAACATTATATGTGTGAAACTGATGAACGAAAGCTGCTATTGACAGTAGCGTTAAGTAAAATTATTGCTATATATTTAGGATACGGAAACTATAACAAAGCTTTAGATTATTGTAAAATAGCAGTGGAAATTAGTGAAATAACACTTGGGAAAGAACATCCTGAAACAGCCATCGCATATGGCAACTTAGCAATTTCATATCGAAAAATGGGTAACTATAAAGTAGCTTTAGAGTATTCTGAAAAAGAAGTAGGAATTATTGAAAAAGAACTTGGAAAAGAACATCTTGACACAGCCATTTCATATAGCAACTTAGCGCTTATGTATTATGCAAATGGCAACTATAATAAAGCTTTTTGCTATTATGTAAAAGCATATAGAATTCAAAAAAGAGTTCTTGATAAAGAACATCCTCTTAAAGCAACTATATATAGCAATATATCAAATGTATATTTACGGAAGCATGACTATGATAAGGCTTTAAAATATAACAAAAAAGCACTTGATATTCGCAAAAAAATACTTGGAAAAGATCATCCTGATATAGCCGTTTCATATACTAATATTGCAGGTGTATATTTTGAAACATATTTATATGATAAGGCTTTAGATTATTACAAAAAAGCACTTGATATTTATGAAAAAAAAACTTGGAATTGAACATCCTGATACAGCTGCCACATATAATAATATTGCAGATGTATATTTAAAAGAACGTTTATATGATGAGGCTATAAAATATTACAAAAAAGCCTTTTGTATTCGTGAGAAAAAACTTGGAATAAAACATCCTGATACAGTCAGTACAAAAAATAAAATAGCAATTGCTTATTTACAAAAGGGTGACGGTAAAAAGTATTTAGAATACACCACAAAATGTACATAAAGCGCTTTTCGCAAATAAAAAGAAAGGTTGACGTAATCGAAGTTAAACACATATTAATACTGTAAAACTAAAACAAAAAGCTCCATGTGCATTCACACATGGAGCTGAATCTACAAAGCGAAAAACCATTTACATAGATTTTAATGATATGATTGTTTTGACAAAGTCCGAAAAATAGCGACTTTTCAGGTGACATCTTTTGGGTTCTGAACTTACAACGTAATATAGGCACTTTCGAGCAATCGAGAGTGCTTATTTTTTATGCCAAAATGAGTAAAATACATCAACCGTACATCAACGCGGTTTAGTTTTGCTCTATATATCGCTGAGAATCACGGAGTGTTTTTTAGAGTTTTTGAACGATATTGCGGGATGTGTTAACCGTGGTTAACGCAAGCTAAGGGTTGACTATGCGGTGTGCGGTTTATATAATATAAGAGGGGCTTATGATAAGCGTGGCGAATGCCCATTATAACAAATAAAAGCGCCCACGAGTGGGCGCTCTATCGAAAATATTGCCTTTGTCAATAAAAAACTGAGCCAGAGCGCTAATAAAAAAATGAGCCAGTTTTGATAAAAAAATAATGAGCCACTAATCATTATTCATGGTTGAGTCGATGCGATAAGACGAACTGCAG
>Ga0129307_1000558_pt1 | contig 55534 bp, 45 predicted proteins | sample P1105metagenome_FD_94437 | JGI IMG/M metagenome (GOLD analysis project Ga0129307, IMG submission 94437) | Capybara group fecal microbial communities from Wisconsin, USA - P1105 metagenome | ecosystem: Host-associated > Mammals > Digestive system > Large intestine > Fecal | place: USA: Wisconsin... | reverse complement strand
GGTGACTATAGCACGGAGGTCCACCTCTTCCCATTCCGAACAGAGAAGTTAAGCCCCGTCGCGCCGATGATACTGCATTAGCTTGTGGGAAAGTAGGTCGTCGCCACCCCCATAAAGGAGCCCCAAAGGCTCCTTTTTTTTGTTTACCGTCTACGGAAAAGGTTAGAAATTTGTTGAAATTAGATACTATCTAAATTTTTTTCAATATAACGAGAATAATTTCCCAATAATTATTGTAATTTTGCAGCCTCTTATTTGAGGAACTACTTTATTTAACTATTATACTATGAAATTAATTGTTGTAAAACAATTTGTAATAACAGTTTTAGCTGTCTTCTTTACGTCATTTTTAATGGCGCAAGATCCAGAAATACCAATGAAACTCGAGGAATGTTCCATCCGCGATCTGGAAAATCATTACAATTACACTGGCAGTGTGATAAATGTCAGTTTTAGTGTTATGAACATGGATGGAGATTTTCTTGATCCGGATGTTTTTACGTCCCAGTTCTCGAAGAATGGCGTATTAATTGATGCTACTGATATTATTGAGGAAGCATCATATAAGCTTACCTTAACAGCTCGCGACAATACCGGATATATCGGTACGGTTAGCAAAGATTTTTATGTCGTGGCTTCTCACCCATTAGATGGAACGGGTGAGCCTCATAATCCATACCTTATCAATAATGAAACAGATTGGATTGAATTTGCTGCAAATTCAACTTATTGGGGGGAAAAAACATTTGTCAGACTTGCTTCAGACATAACTGTCGGTGAAATTGATGAATATGGCGATATTGCCAGAAGCGGTCTGATGGCCGGTGATGAAGACAATCCTTACACTGGTTTTTTTGACGGTGACGGTAATACCTTAACGTTCTACTGCCAGTCAAATGGTTATAGTTATAACAAACAGCCAGTTGCACCTTTCAGATATACAAATAATGCTGTGTTTGAAAACCTTACAGTTGCCGGAGAAGTCAAAACGACTTACGACAGTTCGGCAGGATTGATTGGCATAAATACCGGAACAACCAGAGTAAACAATGTTGTTGTAAGTGTTTTTGTAAACAGTGGCTATTATGACGATTATGATTTGGGTCCGAATAATTGCGGCGGTTTTGCGGTGGATGCCAAAGGTGTGCGGTTTGATGAATGTGTGTTTGATGGAGTGTTGGAAGCATGGGATTTTAGTGGCGGTTTCTGCGGCATGGGCAATTCGACAACATGTTTTAACAGATGTCTTTTTAATCCTTCCAGAGTCTGGTTTGCAGGCAGTACTTTTGTGTTCGGCGATTCTGATTACTATGGTTATGAATTGGAGGAACCCCTTACAATGACTGACAGCTATTACACTGAAACAGATTATTACTACAGCTATGGTATGGATGGCGGAGACCCGACGAACAATTTGCAAGGTGTTGAGGCAAAAACAATAATCCCACCAGGTAATATAGGTCATTATGAAACAAATATTATTGGGAATAATGTGTTTGTACTGATTCCAATTGAAATTAGCGGCGTTGATGAAGATTATCCGTATACTGGCTCAGATATAACAATAGATTATCATGTGACTTACGACGGCGGCGCTGATGCTATAGCGGCTGGAATTTGTACGGCTGTAATTACAAATAGCACAGGTGATGTTGTTGAGAATGTGAATGCGGCCGGTGTGTATCATCTCGTGGTGGCAGGTAATACGGCCAATGACTATCATGGCTCAAAAATCAAAACATTTAGTGTTGTTGACGGATATTTGGGAAAATGGTCTTATCTGCAGGCAATGTTAGATAGCCAAACAACAATTGACCTGGATAGTAATTATAGGGCATCTAACACAGATGGAGCTTTGATTATCAATAGAGATGTCGTGATTAATCTTAATGGACACACTGTCGACCGTCATCTGGCAACAGCCAAAAACGATGGCTGGGTATTTGTTATTCGCAGTGGTAAAAATGTTATGATAAATGGTGAAGGTACAATTACCGGTGGTTACAACAGGTCTGTTAATGATAATGAAAACGATGTCAATGATGGCGGCGGTATCAATAACAAAGGTAATCTTACTTTGGTGAATGTTACTGTTACAGGTAATAAATGTGTGAAGAAATCAACAGGTACTGCGCGTACAGCGAGAGGTGGCGGCATTTATAGTGGCAGCGGTAGCAGGTTAAGCATTAAAGGCGGCAAGATTGGCGGTAATGCGGCAGAAGGCGGTGGCGGTGGCATATATGCAAAAGATGCATCGCTGTTTGAAATGACAGATGCCGTAGTTAGCGGCAATGAATGTCTCGATAAAGGCGGCGGCCTTCGTATAAAATGTAAGGCATCTCTGGTAAACTGCGAAATTAGAAATAACAGATTGAAAACCCGTGACGTCTCAGATGGCGGCGGCTTGTATATGGAAGATGGAACACTGGAATTATTACACTGCACCATCAAATCTAATCAGGCAACAAGACAAGGGGGCGGAATATATACGATGGGAGGAACGACAACCATTTACGATTGCTCAATCAACGATAACTTCTCTTACGATTACGATAATATCGGAAATGAGAATTATGGCGGTGGTATCAGCATATACAAAGGCACTGTCACTCTGACCGATGTTACGATAACGAGTAATTTGTGTAGAGATAACGGCGGCGGCGTCTATGTCAGAGAAGGTGGCGGAAAATTAAAACTGAACGGTAAAGTGGTAATCACCGGAAACTCAAAAATCATACTGGGCGAAACTAAGGAAACCAATAATGTTTATCTTGCTGACAGGACCAGTAACGGCTATATGACAATTATGGATGGTTTTGATGAAGAATCAATCATAGGAGTGTCGAAAAACCATTCAGGTAATAACTATGACGGCGTTCTGACAAGAAACCTCTATAATAATGGCGGTACAGTCGCTAACTTTCTAAGCGATAATGAGGGTTTTCAAGTGTTTCGTAAAAACGATGAAGCGTATCTGGACAAGCCGGAACCATGGAACCCAAGCTCGCCTGATGATTATATAATTTCTGAGGCATGGATTGTCAATGACTATGTCAATACCGGAAATAATACTGTGACATTTGAAGATGACGGCTGTTTAATTATTGTAGAGAATGGCTGTCTGGAGTCGCCAATCACCAATACAGACCCGAATAAGATCGTATTATATGGCGGGCAGCTAGTTACAAACAGCCCCAATGTTAAAGCTACAGCTAAAAAAGATATTAAAGCGGCTTATGATTATAATAAACAGAACTGGTATACACTGGCATCACCTTTTAATAATACCAGTATTATCGAAGAGACAAACCTCATAGTTCAGGATGGAAATGGCAATAATGACTATGATTTGTACCGCTTTAATGAAAGCGTGCCGTTGCAATGGGAAAACTACAGATCACATGTCGAGCAATTCACAAAACTGCAGAATGGACGTGGATATATCTACCGTAATGATGAGGACTATACGATTATGATGACTGGTGAGATTAACATAGACGCAGTGAAACCTCGCCTGTCATGTACAGATATTGTTGATGGACAGACAAACAAACTTAAAGGCTTTAATCTGATAGGAAACCCTTATCCTCACGACATCTATAAAAACGATGTCTATTCGAATTTGGGTGCTCTCGTCGCAATTAATGATGAATACCTGACGGTTGGCTATTATAGGTTGTTCCACGGAGAAGGACTTCAATCTGATGAATTCAGAGCTGTGATAGGCTATAATAATCCAATTAAACCGTTGGAAGGTGTGCTTGTTCAGACGACGGTACCTCATTTTTTGGTAATTAACAATTCAACTGACCCCGCTGAAGAATATAATGGACCCGTCAGGAGTGATGATTCGCGCATCAATATAATGTTTGAAGTGTCAAAGGGCGATAATAAAGACGTCGCATACGCCATGTTCTGCAACGGCACCGGTCTTGACAAGATTGACCATTTGAATGCCGAAACACCTATGCTTTATATCAATCAGGATGGCGGAAATTACGCAATAGCCACCATGAACGATGATACAAAAGCATTTAATCTTCATTTCAAGGCGATGTCGTTGGGCAGTTATACCTTGAACGTGAAGCCGGAAGGTGATTTTGATTACATACATGTATTCGACAAACTGGCAAATACAGATGTCGATATGCTTGCTGAAGGCGAATATACGTTCATAGGCACACCATCCGACAGCAAAGACCGTTTTGTGGTGTTCCTCGGCAACAATATTTGCAATGATGATAACGACAATTTTGCATATCAGAGCGGCTCTGACATTATAGTGAACGGCATGGGCGAGCTGCAAGTCTTCGACCTTGCCGGACGCCTCGTCTCATCGCAGTATATTAACGGTGTAGAAATGGTTGAAAAACCGTCCCAGACAGGTGTTTATGTTTTAAGATTGGTCGGAAATGATGTAAAAACCCAAAAAATTGTCGTCAGATAAAATAGGAGAGATTGTGATATGAAAAAGATATTATTAGCCATAGCAATTATAATGACAATAGGTTTGAAAGCCAATGCTCAAACTGATAATTTCATAATGGGAAACATTGATGGCGACTTATATCGTGACGATATTACTTGGATAATACCGATACTTCCTGGTAACAACATCGGGTCGTGGGACTACGACCAAAGTGCACTGCCTCTTTCCGACGGCTTGCTGGTTCTAACCATATTAGGCGCCGGATACGCTGTTAAAAAATTTAGAAATGGAAGAAAATAAGCCTAAAACGACAAAATGTCTTAACTGCGAGACGGAATTTGAAGGCAAATTCTGCCCGGAATGCGGCCAGCGTGCAGATACCGGCAGATTTACCGTCAGTTTCATATTTACAAATTTTCTGCAGGGAATACTTAGCAACGACGGCGGCGTGTGGTTTACACTGAAAAACCTGTTCACTCGCCCGGGTCAGATGATGATTGATATCATCAACGGCAAACGAAAAAGCTATTTCTCTCCGTTCCCCATGCTTTTCCTTACATTGAGCTTGTATGTCATCATTTTTGCGTTTACAGGAAGTAAGGATGATGACTTTAGTGTTGGTGATTTGGATAAAGTGGAGGTGACAACCGAAAATCAGGAAAATAACAATGATAACATATTGAGAGACAAAGTTATAAGTTATGTAATTGTTTTTAACAATTTGTACAAAAACCATTATGCAACTGTGATGGTCTTGACAATACCTTTATATTTGTTCGCGTCGAGGATTAGTTACGGAAGAAATAACCGAAAAAGATACAACTGGGGCGAGTATTGTATACCAGTGGTCTATGCAACCATCTTGGTTTTTTTGTATCGCTGTTTGCTAAGCATTATATACGCAATATCCGACAAACTCTACGACTTTTTGGATAATTGGGTCTGGGTGGTGTTTTTGGTCGCATTCACAGCTTGTTTCAAGAAAATGCTCGGTTTCAGCATCGTGAAGACCGTGTGGAGGACCTTGCTGATGTGCGTGGTTTATTATGCGGTTATAATCCTACTGATTGTTGTCGCAGGCACTATTTTTGTGCTTATAAATTACGACGCACTAAAATCTGTATAGTGCCTCAATGGTTTTTTCTGAAAACCTCTGAGATGATAATTCCAGCAGCCACCGATGCGTTCAGCGATTCGGTGAGGCTGCCTTCGGCTCTCGGAATGTTGATAGGGCAGCTTACAAACGGCATCACGTTTCCCCTGATGCCATGCGATTCGCTGCCTATGATGATAACTCCTTGATTGTCTTTGATTTGCGTGTGATAAACATTTTTCCCCTGCATTAAAGCGCCAAATACAGGAGTTTTGACTTCTTTTAAGAACTTAACGACATCAGTCTCAACGATTTGCATCCTGAAAATGGAGCCCATTGTCGATTGGATGACCTTTGGCTGCCAAGGATCGCAGGTGTCTTCTGATATGACAATTTTCTTGATTCCGAACCAGTCGGCGGTGCGGATGATGGTGCCTAGGTTGCCCGGGTCGTTGATACCGTCGAGAAGCAGAACCAGCTGGTTTTCAGTGTCTTTTGGCTCGATTTTGTATCTCGGCATCATTGCAGTGGCAAAGATGCCAGGAGGTGTCACAAAATTGCTGATTTGCTCCATCTGTTTGGGTGAGACGATTTCGTAGTCGGCGATTTTCTTTGCCAAGACAGGATTTTTCTCGGTCCAAGCTTCTGTTGCAAAGATGTTGTTGACTCTGAACTTTGAGTTCAGCAGTTCTTCGACGAGTTTATTGCCTTCGACAGCGAAGATCCCGCGCTCTTTGCGGCCTTTCGCTTGCTTCAGTGCCTGGATTTCTTTGACATCATTCTTTGTCATATGACTGGATTTTGTTTTTTAGACAGGATTACAATATTATATTATGGTATTCTCTTATTCCTGTTAATCTTGTTAATCCTGTCTCATAATATCATGTTATTCCTGTCAAAAAAAGCCGAAGAAAACGTGTTTCCTCGGCTTATTATCATTAGAATTTTGTGTCTTATTCAGCGAAAACTTCAAAGCTGATTTCAACTGTAACGTCTTTGTGGAGACGGATTTTTGCTTTGTAGTTACCGACTTCTTTGATAGTGTCATCATCAACGAGGATGTGCTTACGGTCGATCTCGATGCCTTTGGCTTCTTTGATTGCGTTAGCGATCTGAACGTTGTTGACTGAGCCGTAGATCTTGCCTGTTGAAGCTGCTTTTGCAGGGATGCGGAGTGAAAGACCTTCGAGAACTGCTGCGAGTTCCTGAGCTTCTTTCTTAATCTTCTCCTGTTTGTAAGCCTGCTGGCGCATGTTTTCAGCCAAGACTTTGCGTGCTGATTCTGTTGCGAGGATAGCCATTCCCTGTGGGATGAGGAAGTTACGTGCGTAACCTGGTTTAACGTTGACGATGTCGTTCTTGTATCCCAAATTTTTAACGTCTTGTGTAAGAATAATTTCCATGTGTCTGTCCTCCTCTTATTATTTCAAACAATCAGCTAAGTACGGCATCAAAGCAAGGTGACGGGCTCTCTTGACAGCCTGAGCGACCTTTCTCTGGTATTTTGTTGATGTACCGGTGATGCGGCGTGGCAAAATCTTACCCTGCTCGTTCACAAATCTCAACAAGAAATCTGCATCTTTATAGTCGATGTATTTGATGCGGTTCTTCTTGAAACGGCAATATTTTTTCTTCTTTGTATCGACTGCTATAGGAGTCAAATATTTGATGTCTGTGTTAGGTTGTGCCATATCATTCAAAATTTAAATGTTAAACAATTAGTTGGCTTGTTCAGCTGCTTCAGCTGCTTTACGACGTTTCTTCTCGTTGTAAGCCACAGCGTGTTTGTCAAGTTTCACTGTCAGGAAACGGATGATGCGCTCGTCACGCTTCAACTCGGTTTCCAATGTCTCGATAACATTACCTTCAGCTTTGTATTCTATCAACTGATAGAAACCTGAAGATTTCTTTTGAATAGGATAGGCGAGCTTACGCATGCCCCAGAAATCCTTGAAAACGATCTCTGCTCCGTTGCTTGTGAGCAGGTTCTCGAATTTTGCTACCGCTTCCTTCATCTGTTCTTCAGACAAAACGGGAGTTAAAATGAAAACGGTTTCGTACTGATTCATAATTTAATTTGTTGATTATTAAATAATTACGTTATACTTAATGTTGCTTACTTTTAAGTGTGCAAAAATACTAAAATTTTCAATATGTACAACACTTTTTTAAAAATTTTCCAACATTTCTTTGCAAATGAATTCCGCAGCTTTGCCATCACCGAAAATTTCAGGGAATTTATGCGGCGGATTTTCCATGTAATTGTTGAAAGATTTTATGATGCGCTCTTCGTCAGCATCAGTGATTACTGCGGCTCCGCATTCCACGATCTCCTTCCACTCAGTCTCGGTCCTTAAAATGAGGCATGGCTTCTGGAAGAAAAACGCTTCTTTCTGAACGCCGCCCGAATCGGTGACGACCATCTTAGCGTGACGCTCCAGAACTATCATGTCCAAAAACGATGCCGGTGGAAGAATCTTTATGTTCGGATTATTGGTAATCTTTTCGAATAATGACTTTTCAAGATTGACATTCAATAACTTGGATGTTCTTGGATGCAACGGCAGAACTACCGTTTTGCTCTCTGAAATCTTCAGCAAAGCCTTGAAAATGGCATTCAATCTTTCAGGTTGGTCGGTATTGTTGTCGCGATGAATGGTGCAAAGCACGTAATCGACGCCTCTAAGTCCTTCTTTATCAAGAATTTGGGATTTCTTATCGGCAATATTTGCAAAATGCTTGCTGTTGTCGTACATCACATCGCCGCAATGGTATATTCCAGGATTGTCGATGGTGAATCTGCGTTTGTTGTCGGGGTTAAAACCTTCGTTAACGAGATTTTTATATCCGGTAGCGGTAGGAGAGAAGAGCAGGGTGGAGCAGTGGTCGCAGCAGATCCTGTTGATTTCCTCAGGCATCGACTTGTTGAATGAGCGCAGTCCCGCCTCGATGTGCACTATCGGGACATGAATCTTCGAAGCTGCCACAGCGCCTGCCAAAGTGGAGTTGGTGTCACCGTAAAGCACAATATAATCTGGCTTTTCCTTCAAAAGAATCTCCTCGATGCCTTCAATCATCTTGGCTGTCTGCACGCCATGTGATGCCGAGCCGACGCCTAAATTATAGTTAGGTGCCGGTATGCCCAACTCGTCAAAAAACACCTGCGACATGTTGTCGTCGTAGTGCTGACCAGTGTGCACAATCACTTCTTTCACTTCTTTTTCGAAGTGTTCCCTTATCGCGCGACTCAGCGCCGCCGCCTTAATTATCTGGGGTCTTGCCCCTATTACCGTTACTATTTTCATATTAATCCTGAATCTGCAAAACTAAAATATTTATCGATACCAATGATAATATGATCCAAAATTTTTATTTCGAGCAGTTTCCCGCCGTTGATAATGTTGCGAGTTAGGGTTTTGTCGCTTTCGCTTGGCAACACGTTCCCGGAAGGGTGATTATGGCATAGCATTATCGCGGTGGCGTTGTTTTCAAGGGCAATCTTGAATATGCGCTTCGGGTCGGCTGATGTGCCGTTTATGCCTCCGTCACTGACTTTTGCCAATTTGATGACTTTGTTTGCGGGGTTGAGCAGCATCACCCAAAACTGTTCGTGTTCTATGTCGGCCATCCGCATGTAAAAATACTCAAATGCGTCTTTGCTGTTCTTGATGAATGCCTGTGTCGACGCTTCTGCAAAACGTCTGCGTCTTCCTAACTCTAACGCTGCCAATATACTTACGGCTTTAGCTTCTCCTATGCCGTTATATCTCGTTAAGTCATTGATATTCAGTTGTGAAAGCTGAATAAGGTTGTCGTCAACGTCTCTCAAGATCCGTCTCGACAGGTCTACAGCTGATTCGTTGCTGTTGCCTGAACCGATGAGTATGGCTATGAGTTCTGCGTCGGAAAGGGTTTCGCGTCCTTTCTCGAGCATTTTCTCGCGTGGGCGGTCTTCTGTCGCCCAGTTTTTTATCGACTGGATTGTTGTTGGTTTCATGTCTTTTGGTTTATACGACAAAAGTTCTCCCTGCGTACAGGAAGAACTTCGTCGATATTTTTCTAATAAAATTATGCTAATTTAGCTGTGAAGTGTGCAAGTTTTGACTTCAAATTAGCGGCTTTGTTGCGGTGGATGATACCACGTTTTGCCACACGGTCAATAGTTTTGTACATTTCTGAAAGCTTTGATTCAGCTTCGCTCTTGTCTGTTAAAGCTCTGAAGCTTCTAACGGCCGAACGCATCGCTCTAGCATAGAAGCGGTTGTGTAAACGTCTGTTTTCTGTCTGACGGATTCTCTTTAATGATGACTTGTGATTTGCCATTTTATTATCTAAATTTTATTTTTTTCTCTTAATCAATTTTTCGGACTGCAAAATTACAACATTTTTAAATACGCAAAACAAAATTTTTAAAAAATTTTTCAACCTTGCAGAACGGCATTTATTTCCGAATTGTCTCCTTTATTAATAATGTCGTTCAAAACCACATCCACGAAGGTGTTTTTCTCAAGATTTTTGCCTTTTAGCCTTAGCGGAATGTAGTTTTCGCCATAGCCTCGAGCCGTTCCGTCAGCCATCACGCGCTCGATGAGCATTCTCTGTGGTTTACCGAGCATCTGGTTGAAATATTTTAGCTTGTTTTCTGCCGAGATCTGCCTGATGATGGCGCTGCGTTCGGTCTTCACCGTTTCCGGGATCTGGTTCGGCATCACTGCAGCTTTTGTGCCAGTTCTAACCGAGTATTTAAAGGTATGTATGTGGCTGAAACCTATATACTTACACATCTCGGCGCTTTCCGCGAAATCTAATTCTGTCTCACCGGGGAAGCCCACGATGACATCTGTTGTGATATTGAAATTCGGGATGGCGGATTTGATGCGGTCGCACATATCCTTAAACTGTGCCGCTGTATAATGACGATGCATCGCCTTAAGTGTGTTTTCGGCACCGCTCTGAAGGCATATATGCATGTGCGGGGCGAGCTTCGGGTTCTCGAACAGCCCCAAGAATCTGTCGCTGAAGTTGTCGGGCTCGATGGAAGAGATACGGACTCTGCAATCACCTTCTATTTTCAAGATATTTTCGATAAGGTGCTCAAAATCAGTATCTTGATGCTGGTACCGCCCCATGTTGACGCCTGTCAAGACCACTTCTTTGAAGCCGTGTGCCACCACATTTCTAATGTTGTCGTAAATCTCGTCTGCCGGACGGCTTGTGGCTCTGCCTCGCACGTTCGGGATGATGCAGTAAGAGCAGAAATTGTTGCACCCGTCATGAATCTTGATCAAACTCCTGGTGTGGAAGGTGCTGTAAGCCGGACGGTAGCTGAACAAGTCCTTGTCAAAGCCTTCAGGGTCAACAGCTTCGCCTTTGAAATGGCTGTCGATGATGCTGAAAAGCGCGTATTTCCTCTCGTTGTCGATGGCGTAGTCGATGACGCCGCTGTCGAGCATCTCTTGCTTTCTGTGGTTTACCATGCAACCCATCGCCGCTATGATGGCGGTAGGGTGGGAGCGCCTGATCTGATTGATCGCCTGCCGACATTTCTGGTCGCTCTGGTTGGTCACGGTGCAGGTGTTAACGACATAAATATCAGCGTTTTCGTCGTTTTCCACCACGTCATAACCCGCCTCCTTGAACTGCGACGCTAAGGCGTCAGTTTCATAGAGGTTCACGCGGCAACCGAGAGTCTTAAAGGCAATCTTCATCTTGTATGAGATTTCTCGACTTCACTTCGTTTCGCTCGAAATGACGGGGAGTAGTGTTCCTTCAATTGAAAGCGCTGTTGCGCTCGTCACTTTCACCGTCACAATCTGTCCGATGAGGCTCTTGTCGCGCGATTGGAATCTTATCACGATTTTACCTTCGGTGTGGCCTGTCAGGAAGCCGTTTTTGCGGTCGTATCCTGTCACTAAGACCTTCTGTGTCTTACCGATAAGTCCTTGATTATAAACGAGTGAGTGTTTCATCAACTCGTCGGTGAGGATGTGATAGCGTTCGCGTTTCTTGGCTTTTGGCACGTCGTCGGCCCATAAGGAGGCGACTGCGCCAGGGCGCACACTGTATTGCGCGATGTAAGCCATGTTGTATTTGAACTCTTCCATCGCTTTGCGCGAATTCTCGAACTCTTCCTCGGTCTCGCCGGTGAAGCCCACGATGATGTCTGTAAAAATTGTCGCTTCAGGCAGTAAACGTCTGATAGTGTGTATGATATGACGATAATCGTCTAAAGTGTGCTTGCGGTTCATGCGCTGCAGCATGTTGTCATCGCCCGACTGAATCGGAAGGTGAATCTGCTTGCCGAGGCATTTGTATTGCGAGATGACTTCAATCACTTCGTCGCTCATGTCGCGCGGATGCGGTGAGGTGAAGTAAACCCAGAACTCTTTGCCGCTGGCATCGCCGTAAGCACCGATTCTGCGAAGCAGTTCCGCAAAGTTTATCTCTTCGCCTTTCTTATCTAAACCGTATGAATTGACGTTCTGTCCGAGCAAAGTTATCGACTTATATCCTTTGTCGACCAATTCCTTCAGCTCGTTGATGATATCCTCAGATTTTCTTGACACTTCGCGGCCGCGAGTGTAAGGCACGGCGCAGTAGGTGCAGAATTTGTTGCAGCCGTTCTGAATCGGGATGAACGCCTCAAAATCAGAGAGATGGTCGGGGTCGATGACCCAGAAACGGTCCATATTGGCTGACGGATTCACGTTTCTATTAATAGGTGTATGGAAAGCACCGTATTGTTGAATCATATCAGGAAGATCCGGCAGTTCGTTCATGGTGAAGACGAGGTCAAACAGCTTCACGAAACGCTCGCGATCGGCAGGGAGGATGCAGCCCGACACGAAGGTGATGCAGTTATGTGTCTGCTTCATCTCGTTCCATTTCAGGATACGTGAATACACCTTGTCGATGCCTTTCTGGCGCACCGAGCAAGCTATCACGCCTAAAATATTGGCTTCCTCTTCCTTGTCAGTCTCCGTAAATCCCATGCCGTGCAGCACGGTACGCACGCGCTCCGTGTCGCTTCGGTTCATCTGACAGCCCAATGGCAGTAAAAAATACTTCATCTCTTAAAATTTGGCTGCAAAATTACATAATATTCCGCAATCAAATTCAAAATATTGGGAAAGAATAGCATTATTCAACTTTTTTAACATTAATTATCATATAATCGGACGTTAATTTCCATAAATTAAAAAAGGATTAGTAAAATTAATGAAAATTATATGGTCAATTAACGACAATTAATGTTTATGAATATTTAATAAATAAGACTGACAATATCTTTTGCGACCTCGTTTTGACCGCAATCAGGGGCTTTTTTGATACTTGCACCTGTTAATAACCGTTCGGTCTCGTCAATCAGGTTGGGCTCGAGACCGTCAGATGCGATTGAAATGCTCTCGATGATGCCTTTTGCTTCGTTGACATGCAAGTCGAGTTCCACCAAACCCCATGAGAACTGTGCGCTTTTCTTTGCGTGGAAGTTACGCCATTTGCCGAAGAGATACTCGTCGGATGCGAATAAGTCTCTGGTTTTCAGCACTTTATCTGTGAGGAGGTCGTTGAATGCCACGACTTCGGCTTTTGCATCATAAACTTCTTCAAATGCCCTTGAAAGATAAGGCATAATCGAATCTGATGTGATGTCTGCGACTTCTGAAAGATTTATGATTCTGCTTGCCACAGATTTCACGCCGTGTTTCTGTAGTTTGGCAGGGTTTACCTTAAGATATTTTGCCAGTTTTTCACCGTCGGTTTTAATCAGGATAGTACCATGGTGTAGTCTTCTGTCTTTGTAGATTCCAAAGGCGTTTCCGGAGAATTTACGACCCTCGAAAAGGATGTCGTTTCTTCCCGAGACTTCTGCCTCCAAGCCGAAATATCTCAAAGCGGTCTTGATGACGTTCATCTGTTTCGCCACATCATAATGTTTTTTATGTGCTACGAAGGAGAAGTTGAGGTTTCCCAGATCGTGATATACGGCGCCGCCGCCGGTACGGCGGCGGGCGGTGTAACCACCCTCGGCGAGGAGCAGCTCCACGTTGCATTCAGTGAACGGGTTCTGGTTGTAACCATAAACCACTGTCTGCTGGTTTTTCCACAAAAACATAGTAACCACTTCCGGGTCGCCTTCGTCCAAAAGTGAGCTCTCAACCGCAAGATTCAGATGCGGATTGTATTGATTGCCAATAATTAATTGAATTCTTGGTTCCATTTTAGAAAATCATATATCCAACGGTGACCTGGACACTTACGTTCTTATTAGCTCCGACTTCTTTCACCACATCGAGGAAGCCGAAATATGCTCTCAAACTCACAAAGAAGTTATCGTGCGGAATGAGATTGTCGGTATAAACACCAAAAATCAGTCCGCAGTCAAAGCCATTGCTGTCGAGATGTGTCTTGTGCCAGCCCTCGTTGCCGACTTTCGACTTGAGGCTGCTGCCGATGCGGTAGCGGAAATCCAATCCGCCCTCAAGTCCAAGAATATCAGTGAAATAATACTGGTAAAGTATAGGTGTGTTGATATAATGCAGACTGTATTTGCTATACATCTTGACCTCGCCGAGTTCTCCCGAAATCCAACGTTCTGACTGCTGTCCGCCCGTCGAATAATTGATGTCGGCAATGATGCTGCTGTTTTCAGAAAAGATATATTTGCCGTAAACGCCTGCGACAAGACCCAGTCTGAGTCCGTTGTTCTGGAATCCGCTGAGTGTCGTCATGCCGAAGCCTCCGCGTACACCAAGCTGATAATCACGGTCTTGCGCTTCCAGATAGCCTCTGCTTGCCAATAAAAAAAACAAGACCGCCAACAAAAATGTCATTATTTTTGATGGAAGTCTTTTTTTGTTATTTAAGAGGCTTCTTTTCATATCGTTAAGCATAAAACTGAAAAAGCCAGATTACAGGTCATTTTTTGTGCGTCCCTGCTTTCTGACTTCGTTTTCAATTTGTAGTCTCTCCGGGATTTGAACCCGAGTTACCAGGATGAAAACCTGACGTCCTAACCAGACTAGACGAAGAGACCGGTTTTAGCTATTAGCTTTTAGCCATTAGCCGTTAGCTTTTCCTTCTAATGGCTAATACCTAATGGCTAGTGGCTGATCTGTAGTCTCTCCGGGATTTGAACCCGAGTTACCAGGATGAAAACCTGACGTCCTAACCAGACTAGACGAAGAGACCGATTTTTGCGCTGCAAAGATACAACTTTTTTCGTTACAAACACGAAAAATATTTATTTTTTAAAAAATTAGCTAAGATGCTGAAAATCAATGCTAAAAAAGTGAAAACAGAATTATTCGAATGTCAAAGATATCTGGAAAGTTCTGTTTTGGATGCTTTTTATACTCGAATCATAGATCAAATTCTGCGAATCAAGGATGTTGAACAGTCCGAAACTCATCTTTGCCTCGATGCCGAATTTGAAATATCCGGTGTAGAAATCGAAGCCTGCGCCGACTTCTGCAGCGAGGTCGGTACGCTTAACTCTGATGTTGTCGGTGACAGTCTTGAGCTCACCTTGGTCGCTGGTGATGTCAACCTGTGATTTCTTCTGCGAAGCGAGGTCTATTTTGAAGTTTCCGCCAGCGATAACGTAAGCTGCGATATTATTAAGTCGTTTTGACTTGTATTTTACCTGTAAAGGAAATTCCACGAAAGTGGAGAAAATAGACTTTCTTTTTGTGAAGTAAGGATTGTTGTCTGTTGCTCCGTTGTTAAGTTCACGATAAAACTGGTACTCCAAGGTTCTCGAGCCGAAGCTGAGCGAAGGTATGAGACGTAAGTCGAAATACTTTCCAAGACGCAGATTGCCTACGACACCGACGACAAAACCTGACTCCGGAACCGAAGTGATGCTGCGAACATAATAAGTCGCGTTATCACTGGCATAAGAGTCGACATTTGGATATTCTGATGACGGATGTGCCGTCAACTGATAGCCTTCGTTAAACTTAATGGCATACGACATCTGGTTGTATCCCAAGATAAATCCGAAATGGTACGGCTGGTTGTCGTACAACAAAAGATTTTTAGGTTTTTCGCTTTGAGCCATAAGACTTTGCGGAATCATAACAAGCATGATACCGATGGCAAAAAGAACCTTTTTAAATGATAAAATTGTTAACTTCATAGACCTATTAACGCAAAAAATACCTTATTATTATATTTTTTCCGTTTCTTTTAACAGTCTTTCCTTATTAATAGGCACTGCTCCGATTTCTTCGCAGACGAGACCGCCGGCGAGATTGGATATTGCAGCGATGTGATAAGCGTCGAGACCGCATACCAGACAAAGCATAGCGACGCCAAGAACTGTGTCGCCAGCACCTGAGACATCAGCGATTTTACGCAGATGAGCCGGGATGTAATGATGATTCTTGACACCGTCAACCATCTCCTGAATCAAAACGCCACGTTCAGACAAGGTGTTCATCACAAAACGGCAGTTTAATTTGTTTTGTAACGCATTGACGCCCACTAAGATACCGTCAATGGTGTCTGTCGGGAACTCAACGTTGATGCCTTCTTTGAGTTCTTTCAGGTTTGGTTTGAAGAGCGTGCATTTCTCGTAGGTGAGGAAGTTGTTTTTCTTAGGGTCGACGCCGACGGGGATGTTTTTCTCGTTAGCGACGGTGATGGTGTGGCGGATGAGCTCTTCGGTGAGCACACCTTTATTATAATCTTGGAGTATGATGCCGTCGATGCGTTCGCGATAGAGTATGGTGTCGATTTTCTCACGCAATGCCGCAAACTCTTTCTCGGTGAGGTTGAAGGTGTCCTCGTCGTCGACGCGGAGCATCTGCATATTGTTGCCGATGATGCGGTATTTTGTGGTGGTACGGCGTTCCTTGCTCTTGACGATGCCGTTGTTTGGCATCTTGTGCTCCTTTAGCAAGTCGAAGAAATCGTGCGACTTTGAGTCGTCACCGATGATGGAGCATAAAACGGGCTCGGCACCGAGTGCCTTGATGTTTTGCGCTACGTTGGCGGCACCTCCGAGACGCGCGAAACGGTTGCCCACCGCTACGATAGGCACCGGAGCCTCAGGCGAGATGCGCTCGACCTTACCGTTAAGGTAAAGGTCGAGCATAACATCACCAATTATGAGTATTCGCTTGTCGTTGAACGACTTAAAAAGCGCTTTGATGTCTTCTCTTGGCATTTTTTAATTTTTAAGTTTTGCGAAAGCTTCTTTCAAACGACGTGCTGCCTCGCGGAGCTTGTCGTCAGATGTGGCGTATGACAGACGGATGCAGTTGTCGTTGCCGAAAGCACCGCCAGCCACGCAAGCCACGTGAGCGTTGTAAAGCAAGTACATGCACAAGTCATCGCTGTTCTTGATGACTGTTGCGCCGTCTGACTTGCCGTAGTATGCTGAGACATCCGGGAACATGTAGAATGCACCGGCTGGTAAGCTCAGCTTGAGGCCCGGGATCTCCATGAGGAGCTTGTAGAACATGTCGCGGCGTGCTCTGAATGCCTTGCACATATTCTGGACTTCCTCTGAATTCTCAGGTGAGAGCTGCATTGCTGCCACTGATGCTGCCTGTGAGATGGTGCAGATACCTGATGTGTACTGTCCCTGAATCTTGTTGCAAGCATTGACGATAGCCATAGGAGCTGCGATGTAACCGATTCTCCAACCTGTCATGGCATAACCTTTAGCGACACCGTTGACGATGACGAGACGGTCTTTCAACTCGGTGAACTGACCCATTGACTCGTGTTTGTGTTCATACTGGATGAACTCGTAAATCTCATCAGAAATGATGATGATTTCCGGGTGTTTCTTGAACACTTCAACCAATGAAGCGAGTTCTTCTTTTGTATAAACTGAACCGCTTGGGTTGCAAGGTGTGCTGAAAATGAATGCCTTTGTCTTTGGAGTGATAGCCTCTTCAAGCTGTTTTGCGTTGATCTTGAAGTGCTGCTCAGGTGTTGTATAGATGAAAACAGGAGTACCATCTGCGAGCTTCACCATCTCAGGATATGATACCCAGAATGGGGCAGGGATGATGACTTCGTCGCCCTTGTCGAGGATGGCGAAGAATGTTGTGGTGATGGCCTGTTTTGCACCGTTCGACACGATGATATCAGTGTCTTTGTAATCCAAACCGTTGTCGCGACGGAGCTTCTCAGCTATGGCTTTACGCAATGCCGGAGTCCCAGGAACCGGTGGATAGTGTGTGTCGTTGTTGTTGATGGCGTCGATACCCGCCTGTTTTGCACTGACTGGTGTGTTGAAGTCAGGTTCACCGATGCTCAATGAGATGATGTCGATACCTTGAGCCTTGAGTTCGCGGCTCTTCTGCGTCATTTTCAATGTGGCTGATTCCGCCATGTTGATGACTCTCTGTGATAATGTACCCATATCTATATTTTTAAATTGATTAATTACTAATTGAGACTGCAAAGGTACGGAATTTTATGATAGGAAAACTTTTGTTTGAAAATTTTGTTAGAAATTAAAAAAATCACTATATTTGCACTCTAAAAATGTAGAAAATGACGCCAGTTAATTGGATATTGATCGGGTTGATTGTGGTGATGACGATTATCGGTTTCTTCTTTTTGTTTAACAACAAGAATGATAATCAATCAGGTACGGGCAAGAAAAAACATAGCGATGTTGTCACTCCATTGAAAATCCAGGCTTATGAAAGGCTCGTTTTGTATCTCGAAAGAATCAGGTATACAGTGTTGGTGAAAAGGGTTTTCATGCCCGGAATGTCGCGTACCGACCTGCAGTTTGCCCTGATTCAGAACGTTCAGGACGAGTTGGAGCACAATTTAGCGCAGCGTCTTTACGTCAGCGAGCCTACTTGGTTTAATATAATCATCGTTAGAGATGAAGTTTTGAAGAGCATCAACGCGGTTTTTAATGAAAATGCCGATGCGGATGCCCCTACGATGGCACAAATCATTGCCTCGATGGATAATTCATTGATAGACAAGGCTGTCATCGCAATTAAGAAAGAATTTAATACTGTTTGTTATGAAAGTTGAGTTTACAGCTGCTCAGATTGCAGCGCTTTTAGGCGGGAAAGTGGAAGGTGACCCGGAAGCTAAGGTTTGGAATGTGGCACGTATTGAGGACGGCGCACCTGGAATGTTGAGTTTTTTGGCTAATCCGAAATATATTCATTACCTTTATAATACAGAGTCGACAATCGTTTTGGTTAATGCCGATTTTGAGCCTACAGAGCCGGTGAAAACCACAATGATCCGAGTGGCTAACGCTTACGAATCGTTTGCACAGCTTTTGGGAATCTATCAGGAATACACAAATAATAAAGTCGGCATTTCTGATCTTGCTTATATCTCAACTGACGCGGAATATGGTGAAGGCTGCTATATCGGTGAATTCGCATACGTCGGCGAGAGAGTGAAAATAGGCAATAACGTCAAGATATATCCTCAGTGCTATATCGGCGATGACGTCGTGATTGGCGACAACACAGTGCTTTATTCTGGCGTGAAACTTTATGCGATGACGCATATTGGCAAGGAATGCATCATCCATTCAGGTGCGGTGCTCGGAGCTGATGGCTTCGGCTTTGTGCCACAACCTGACGGTACATATAAGAAAGTGCCTCAAATCGGTAATGTTATGGTTGGCGATAATGTGGAAATCGGCGCTAACACCACCATCGACCGCTCAACGATGGAATCGACGAAGATCCATAACGGAGTGAAGCTCGATAATCTTATCCAAATCGCCCATAATGTGGAAGTCGGAGAAAATACGGCAATGGCAGCACAATCGGGTATTGCAGGCTCGGCACACGTCGGGAAGAACTGCATCATTGCCGGTCAGGTGGGTATTTCAGGACATTTGACGGTAGCCGACAGAACCATCATCGGACCACAGTCAGGTCTGACAAAGGGAGTGAAAGAGCCTGGTAAATCGATAATGGGAGCTCCAGCATACGATTATGCTAAATATATGAAAGATATTGTTAGACAACGCAATATAGAAAAACTGGAAGAAAAAATCGCCGATTTGGAGAAAAAACTTGCAGAAATATTGTCGAAGTAACATATATTTTTGTAATTTTGCCTCATATTTTCGATTCAGACTATAATGGTGGAAAAACAACATACAATTAAAAAGAGCGTCAGCATTAGCGGAACTGGATTGCATACAGGTCAAAGCGGCACGCTGACATTCCATCCTGCAGATATCAATCACGGTATTAAGTTTAGAAGAGTTGACCTCTTTGGTCAGCCTATAGTGGAAGCGCGTGTTTACAATGTGGTAGACACCTCGCGAGGCACCACTATTGCACAAAATGGCGTTAAGGTTTACACTGTCGAACATATCATGGCAGCTTTGAGAGCTATGAATATCGACAATGTGCTTATCGATTTGAACTGCGAGGAGCCACCAATCCTGGACGGAAGCTCAAGAATAGTGTTGGAAGCATTGAAAGAAGCTGGCATCGAAGAACAGGACGCTGAGCGTAAATGCTTGAAAATCACTAAGAAGATTGTTTATACTCACCCTAAAGTAGGTTGCGAACTCGTCGTTGAACCAGCTGATAAATTCAGCATCGACGTGAAAGTCGATTACAAATCAGGAGTTCTCAACGTACAGGAGGCACATATGCATGATATCAGCGAGTTTGAGACAGACTTCGCTATGTGCAGAACATTTGTGTTCTTCCAGGAGCTCGAGATGTTGCTCGCACACAACCTTATCAAGGGCGGTGACCTCTCAAATGCTATCGTTTTCATCGAGAAACAAGTCTCTGAAGAAGACCTGAAACGTGTGGCAAAGCTGTTCCACAAAGAATCGGTGGCAGTGCACGAAGGCGGTATCCTCAACAATGTGACACTGTACTTCGACAACGAGCCGGCACGTCATAAGCTGCTCGACCTCGTAGGCGACCTCACACTTCTCGGAATGCCAATCATCGGAAAGGTGACGGCATACAAACCGGGTCACTTCGCAAACACAGAGTTCGTGAAGATGATCGTGAAAAAGATGGGACTCTAAAGAGATTTATAGATAGAATTAAGAAGTTTTCCGACGGTTTCGTTGGAAAACTTTTTTATTACGCCTTCGCGAAGAGCCATGGCATCGTAGTTTTGATATGTCTGCAGCATAGTTTCCATCGCACCGGCAAGCTTTTCAGGGTCTTGAGGAGGGACGAGGATGCCGTTGCTTTCGTTAACGATCTCAGGTATTCCGCCGACATTGGTGCTCACGACAGGCAGCCCGCAGGCAAAGGCTTCAAGCAGGACGACACCCTGGGTTTCGTAATTGCTTGAAAGCACAAGAAAATCACCGGAAGCCAATTCATCAATCAGTTGCTGACCTTCCAAAACACCTGTAAACCTTATGTTTTCCTGATGCTTTAACTGCAGAGAATATTCTTTTATCATGTTAAAATCAATGCCATCGCCGATGAAAACACATTCAAAACCGATGTTTTTGCCTTCAAGAATTTGCAAAGCGTCGATTAAGCCAGTGATGTTCTTGGATTTGTTTTCAAAACAGCTGATATGAACGATTTTCGGTGTTGCATTGTGATGCTGTTTGGGCTTGAACACGTTGATATCCACGACATTAGGCACGATGACATAATTCTTGTTATTAAGCCCGTGGCCTTGCATCGCTTTGGCAAGGATATCGGTGACGGTGGTGACGGCAGATGCATGTTTTACAACGGTTTTCGTCAGTTTCTTTCTGAAAAATCCGCTGAAATCATTGCCGGGAAGGTAGCGTGACCAATGTTCCGTAATAATATAAGGTGTGCCGTGAATGATTTTGTGCCACCAAGCTATCAAACCGAGACGCGTGAGAACGTGGACGTGGATGATGTCCGGCTTCGGCAGACGTTTCAGAGCTTTTCTATTTGCTCTAAAAAATCTTAATAAAGAAAGAATCTTAGATTTAGATTGTTTGTAATAAACACGTATCGTGCGGACGTTATTTATGGTCTCGTCAACGATATCATATTGATTATCAGGGTGAACGTATATAACAGAAATGTCGTTGTACAAGGCTGCTGCTTCGGCATGACGCTGCACGAAGAGTCCTAGCATGGGATCGTAGCGGTGGGGATACCAGCGCACCAGAAAAACGATATGTCTGCGCTCGTTGTCCACTATCTCATGTCGATGATTTCCACGTCAGGGTAGTCGGCCTCATTGAAAGTGAAGAAACCGGCAGGCAGTTTCTGATTGGTGACGAATTTTGTTATATCGTAAACGAATTCGTTCTTGTTATGGTCGAAGACGTGCAAATCTTTGATTTCCAATGTTTTCTCGTCGATAGACACGACGATCTTTTCTATATTTTCATCGCCTGACAACGGCTTCACTTCGATTAGTTTATCACTTCCATTGTTGCTTTCGAGGAATTTTGCCGTGATGTTGTCGTAATAAGAGTTGATGATGGCGATAGGGGAGTTGCCTCCGTCTGAGTCGACTTCGCTAATCATAACCTCTTCAGCATCAGCGTTATAAGTCCAGGTGATACGACCGTCGCAGATGATGTCCTGACCCATGATATGCAGCTTGAAAGCCTTGTCTTGCAGGAAGCCAGAGCCTTCCATGGTCTCGCAGATGCCAGCTTCGGTGTTTATCATGCTGTAATTGAAAGCGATTTCGATGTTGTCGTATGATTTCAGCTTGTCAACGGCAGCTTTAAACATAGTCTCTGCATCCTGTGCCTTAAGGCTAAAACCTAATGTTAAGATACTGATTATCAGTAAGAAATATCTTTTCATGTCAATTAAATAAATTCGTTGTTTTTAATATCGTTGTCTAAATCAAGGTCTTTGAGGAACTGCTCGAGGGCGAACTCGGTAGCCACTTTCACTTCACGTTGTTTACTGCCTGCGAACGGGCCCACGATGCCTGCTTTCTCGAGCTGGTCGATGATACGTCCCGCACGGTTGTAGCCGAGTTTCAGCTTACGCTGCAGCATTGATGTCGAACCTTGTTGAGTCTGCACCACGATACGTGCTGCGTCTTCGAAGAGAGGGTCTCGTTCGTTCGGGTCCATGGCATCTTTCGAGCCGCCTTCTTCCTGTTCGTCCGGGCAGTCGGGGAGGAGGTAGGCGTCTTCATAGCCGCGCTGCTCACCGATGTAGTCGCATATCGCCTCGACTTCAGGCGTGTCGATGAACGGACACTGCAGACGCACCAGGTCTTGGCCTGTCGACATAAGCATATCACCGCGTCCGACGAGCTGTTCAGCGCCGTTGCTATCCAAGATGGTGGCCGAGTCGACACGCGAGATGACGCGGAATGCGATACGTGCAGGGAAGTTAGCCTTGATGGTACCTGTGATGATCTTCACTGAAGGACGCTGCGTTGCGATGATGAGGTGGATACCGATAGCACGCGCCAGCTGTGCCAGACGTGCGATAGGGCCTTCCACTTCACGGCCTGCCGTCATGATGAGGTCAGCGAACTCATCGACGACGAGCACGATGTATGGCATGAAGTGATGACCGTCGTTCGGGTTGAGACGGCGGCTCACAAACTTTTCGTTATATTCCTTGATGTTACGCACACCGGCGTCTTTCATGAGCTCGTAACGGTTGTCCATCTCGATGCACAAGGAGTTGAGCGTGCGCACGACCTTTCTTACGTCGGTGATGATGGCGTCTTCGGCATCCGGCAGCTTGGCGAGATAATGACGCTCGATTTTACGGTAAAGGCTCAACTCAACCTTCTTCGGGTCGACGAGGATGAACTTAAGCTCGGCAGGGTGTTTGCTGTACAGCAACGATGCTATAATAGCGTTGAGACCCACAGACTTACCTTGTCCTGTGGCACCAGCCATCAGGATATGCGGCATCTTGGCAAGGTCGGCGACGTAACTCTCGTTTTGGATGGTCTTTCCGATTCCGAACGGCAATGCAAAGCCGCTCTTTTGGAATTTCTCCGAGCCTATGATGGTACGCATCGACACTGTCTGCGGCTTCTTGTTAGGTACCTCGATACCGACGGTGCCCTTGCCCGGGATAGGAGCGATGATACGGATTCCCAACGCGGCAAGGCTGAGCGCGATATCGTCCTGCAATCCCTTGATCTTAGAGATTCTGACGCCAGCAGCAGGCACTATCTCGTACAAAGTGACAGTAGGACCGATAGTGGCCTTAATCTTATCGATTTCAATAGAATAGTTGGCGAGGGTATCGACGATACGTTTCTTGTTGGCTTCAAGCTCCTCACGGTCAACGCCGTTGTCTTCGTCGCCATAATCTTTAAGCAGGTCGAGAGGCGGAAGTTTGAAGTCTGAAAGCTCGAGTTTTGGGTCGTAAGAAGTGTCTAGACCGAAATGCTCGCCGTTTTCCTTGACCTGTTTTTCCTCAGTCTGCTCGGTGATTTCCATCTCAACCTCATCAGCTTTTGCCGGTATATCTTCTGGCTCGACTTCAACAGGTACCTCATCTTCCTTATGCTTTTTGATGACAGTTATTTCAACTTCCTCATCTTCGTCTTCATCTTCATCTTCATCAATATCCTTATCTTCGTCGTCTTTTTCATCATCAAAACCATCGGTAAGATCAATTTCTGTAGGTTTTTCCTGATTTATTGGCCGATTGAGAGGTCTGTTGACGACAGGCTCCGGCTCTTCTTCGTATGCCTCATCTTCATTTGCGGGGATAATGCTACTTTCTTTCTTCTTTAAGAAATCAAATTTTATGTTGAAAGTGAAGAAAACATATAGGAAAGCTGTGAATACCAGTAACAAAATGACGCCTATTGTGCCAATGTACATCTGTGAATAAGCGAAACATTTGTAACCTATGAGACCGTAGTATTTCCAGTTGCTCATGACGCCGTTGTCAAGAATAAGGGCGAGGAAAATAGGTACCCAAAGGACAAAAATCAGACCGTATTTCCAAAGAGTCCAGCCTTTGATGAACGATTTGTTGCACATCAAGCTGACGCCGAGTAATCCGATGAGGAAAATGATATAAGCAGTTCCCAAACCGAACATATTAAGACTCATTTCTTTCCCTAAATAGTTGAGCCACTTGCCTTTAGGCTCCAAGCCGAGATAAGGGCAAGCGAAGGCGATAAGCAGGAATACGCTTATCAGGAAAATCAGGATGCCGAAGCAGATCCTGCCACGTCCATTGTGTTCTTTGCGGCGTTTGGCGACTTTGCTTTCTGGTTTTTTCGTCGCCTTGAGCTTGATGGGTTTCTCAACCTTTTTTTCAGACTTTTCTACAGTCTTTTTTACAGGTTTCGCCACCTCATCCTTAAAAACAACAGGGGTCGGTTGAACTCTAAGTCTATTCTTGTTTTCTGTCATTTTCTGTTATTTTGGAAATTTGAATAATCTGTTCCAACGAATCTTGCCGTATGTGCTATCCTTTGAGAACCAGACAAATAGCGGTTTTCCAACGATATGATCAACAGGCACATAACCCCAGAAGCGTGAGTCCTGAGAGTTGTGACGGTTGTCGCCCATCATCCAGTAATAGTCCATTCCGAAAGTATATTCGTCAGTTTCATTTCCATTAATATAAATCTTATTGTCCTTGATTGTCAATGTGTTATGTTCGTATGCTGTGATGCAGCGTTCGTAAAGCGCTATGTTTTCAGGAGTGATTTTTACGGTGACGCCTTCCTGTGGAATCACAATAGGTCCGAAGTTGTCGACGTTCCATTTGAAATGCAGGGTGTCGTTAGGGAATATCTCTTGCGAAACCTCAGTGCCGGCAGGCGATACGACCTTTGTCACCTCGGTCACGAACGACTGTTTTGCGAACTCTTGGGCTGTCGTGGCGTTCATATTCAGGATGAACTCGTTGGCGACAGGGGTCCTATATCCTTCATAGATGCCGTATCTTTCCAAAATCTTAGGATTTAAGCTGTTACCGTTGATTTTTACAAGATAATTATGTTGCATAAATGGCGGCTGATAGCCCATCTCGCCGTTGATATACACCACTCCGTCGATGATTTGGAGGGTGTCGCCAGGCAAGGCGATGAGGCGTTTTACATAGTTCTCGCGCTTATCAACTGGTCGTGTGATGATTCTGCCGAAGTTGGCTTTGTCGTTGTTGACACGTTCTCTGCCGTATCTTCTAACTAACTGATAATAAGTGACATTGCTCTGATATACCTCGCTCACGGTATCGCCAGCAGGGAAGTTGAACACTATAGGGTCGTTGCGTTTGATGCTGCTGAAGCCAGGCAAGCGCCAGTAACCGCATTGTGGCCATTCGATGTATGACTTCATCGTTTTTGACCAAGGCATGGTGTGATGCACAAACGGGAAGCTGAGCGGTGTGTTGGGGAAGCGTGGTCCGTAGCCTATCTTGCTCACGAGGAGGTAGTCGCCGGTCATGAGGGTGCCTTCCATACTTGACGACGGGATGGTGTACATCTCGAAGAGGAAAGTCCTGATAATCAATGCGGCGAACACTGCCCAGAGGATGGCGTCGAGCCAGTCGCGCACCCAGCCTTTAGGTGGACGCACCGTCGTTCTCGGATCGTGATATGTCACGTTTTTCTTGCTCAAAATCGGGAAATAGACGTAAGGGAAGAAGCCCGCAGCCACGATTTCGCCGAAGCTGAATCTGTTGTAGCATTTAGCCAACTCAATGAACATCAGAAATGCCATGAAAGTGTTGATATATGGGAATATCAGCAAAACATAGCACCACCATTTGTTCCATCCTATGATTCTCGATAAGATATAAAGGTTGTAATAAGGGATGAAAGCGGTGCTTTTGCTGTATCCGGCGCCCTCATAGAATTTGTAGCAGAACGCTGCACAGATTGAAAAAACAAATGGTAAAAGCAATATTGTTATCAGCATATTCATAATAAATCCTCCATTGTATAAATTCCTTTTTTATTCTGTATAAACTCTGCGGCGATGACGGCGCCGGTGGCGAATCCTTTGCGGCTGAACGCCTCATGGCGCAGTGTTATCTCGTCGCAGTCGGACAACGCCTTGATTTCGTGGATGCCGAACACTTCACCTTCCCTGATGGCATTGACTCTCAGCATCTTGGCATCGTCATTCAAAGGTTCGTCTTCGTCGTCAAGCATCCAATATTCGTAATTTTCGTTGTTGTCGATGATGTCCTCGGCAAGCTTTATCGCTGTCCCGCTTGGCTTGTCGAGCTTATGGATATGATGCGTCTCGGTGATATCTAGCTGATAGTCATATTTTTGAGCGAATCTTGCCATCTCTTTATTCAATTTAAAGACAAAATTCATCCCGATGCTGAAGTTAGGCGCATAAAACAGCGTATGACCCTCATTCTTGCAGCGGCTGCTGATTTCGTCGAGGTGCTCGTACCATCCTGTTGTGCCGATGACCATCGGGATGTCGAGCTCAAAGCATTTCTCGATGTTGGCGATGGCGGTGGCAGGTGTGCTGAACTCTATCACCACGTCGCAATCAGCGATGCCGTCGATGTTGTAGTACCAGTCCTGCTCGGTGTCGATGCGATATACCACCTCATGCCCGCGCTGTAGAGCTATCTGCTCTACCTCGTGACCCATCTTGCCATATCCAAGTATTACTATTCTCATCTAAAAATTCAGTTTCAATGTTAATCCTAAAGTGTTTCCGTGTCCGAAATTAACCTCATTTATCGGGTTGAACTGCGGCTCAACGTGTAATGTCAGGTCGTCGCCCACGTCATAATAGAAGAAGTGGGCGTCGACGTTGGCGTCGATGATCTGAAGTATGTACCACGCTGCCGTGATGATCCAGCTGAGCTCCATGTTGCCGCGATAATAGTCACGCAAGGTGATGAGGTTGTCTTCGGTATATTTCGTCGATTCGTCGATGGCATCTTGGCTGACGTCGGTTTTGATACCCATCTTGTAGTCGTAGGCATCTCTGTAAAGACGATAATCTTTGCCGTTTCTGATGGCGAAATATGTCGTCACGCCGAAGCCTGCATAAACTATCGGCATCTTCCAATATTTGTGGTTGTAAGCCTGTCCGGCACCCGGGATGAGGGCGAGCAGTGTGGCTTTTTTCGGACTGTGGCTGCTTTTGATGCTTGCGGTCTGGACAGGGTCATCCTGCGTCAAGATAATGGTGTCTTGAGCTTTGATGCCTTGCCATGCAAGTGTAAGTAATATCAATAACAGTCCTAACCGTTTCATTATCAATTGCCTTTGTTTATGAAGTCGATGAGTCTTTCAAACTCTTCGTCGTTTTTGAAGTTGAATGTCAGAGAGCCTTTGCCTTTGCCGTTGCGACTAACTTTCACACCCATCTTGAGGGCTTTTGCCAATGTCTCTGCTTGTATCTTATAGCTCTCCGGGAGTACGTCTTTTTGTTTCTTCACCGGCGTTTGTTCGCGAGCCAGCATCTCCACCTGACGCACGCTAAGGTCTTCGTCGATGATGCGTTTCAAGATGATGAGCTGCTTTGACTTGTCGTTGATGTTGATCAAAGCCTTGGCGTGTCCCATTGTGATATATCCGTCACGGATGGCGATCTGGATCTCTGCCGGAAGCTTCAGCAATCTCAGGAAGTTGGCCACTGTTGAGCGGTCTTTGCCTACTTTCTCGGAAAGCTGGTCTTGGGTGAGCTTGCATTCTTCGAGCAGTCTTTGATAAGAAATCGCCACTTCAATGGCGTTGAGGTTCTCGCGGTGTATATTCTCGATGAGTGCCATCTCGAGCATCTGCTCGTCGTTAGCCACGCGGATGAACACCGGGATGGTCTTGAGTCCTGCCATCTTGGATGCGCGCAGACGGCGTTCGCCGGATATGAGCTGGTATTTGTCGTAGCCCATCTTGCGCACTGTCACGGGCTGGATGACGCCTTGGTTTTTTATCGATTCCGTGAGCTCGTTGAGCGATGTCTCGTCGAAGTCGGTTCTCGGCTGGAACGGGTTCGTCTCGATTTTTTCTATATCAATCTGTGCTATGGCGCCCGCCACATAGTTGCCTGAGATGTCTACTGAAGTGATGTCCGTCTCAGGACTTTGCAATATGGCGTCGAGGCCGCGACCGAGTCCTCTTTTCTTATTTGGTGTTGTCATTTTTCCTTAGATGTTACGTTCTATAATCTCGCGTGCAAGGTTGATGTAGTTGATGGCTCCGCTGCTTGCCGCGTCATGCATGATGATGGGCTGTCCAAAGCTCGGCGCCTCGCTGAGACGTGTGTTCACGTTGATGATGGTGTCGAACACCATGGTCTGGAAATGCGTCTTGACTTCATCCACCACCTGTTTGGAGATGCGTGTGCGGCTGTCGAACATTGTCAACAGTATGCCTTCAATGTCGAGGTCTTGGTTGAAGCGTGACTGCACTATCTTGATGGTGTTGAGTAGCTTGCCGAGGCCTTCGAGTGCGAAATATTGGCATTGCACTGGGATTATCACCGAGTCAGCGGCTGTCAGCGAGTTGACGGTGATGAGACCGAGCGACGGCGAGCAGTCGATGATGATGAAGTCGTATTCGTCTCTGATAGGGGCGAGGCAGTTACGCATCATCTGCTCGCGTTGCGGCACGTTGATGATTTCTATCTCCGCGCCCACGAGGTCGATATGTGCCGGCAGAAGGAACAGGTTCGGTGTCTCCGTTTCCTTTATTATCGTACGCGGGTCGATGTGGTCGATGATGCATTCGTATATGCTTGCGTCGATGGTTTTCGGGTCAAAGCCCACGCCCGATGTGGCGTTAGCCTGAGGGTCAGCGTCGATGAGTAATGTCTTGTGCTCCAACACTGCCAGACTTGCCGCCAGGTTAATCGCGGTGGTCGTTTTGCCTACACCGCCCTTCTGATTTGCTATCGCGATAATCTTTCCCATTGCTAAAAAATATGTGTTATATTTAAACGTACAAAGATACGGAAAATTTTTGGAATACCTAAATAAAAAAATAAATTTTTAAAGGATAAAAAGGTAAGAAGGATAAAAGGAATTGCTCCCTTTTATCCTTCTTATCCTTATTTATCTTTATTTATCCTGTTTATTTCTTCTCCATGTCGTTGAACCAATCTTCGACATCGTCTTTCATCTCGCCTTCGTTTGGCTCGTCATAGCCTTTAGGCTCGTCGAAATAGCCTTCCGGATATTCGCCAGTCTCAATAAAATTAAGGGTTTCCTTAAGGGCGTTGGCAAATTTCTCGAAGTCTTCTTTGTAAAGGAAAATTTTGTGTTTTTCATAGAAGAAGCGGTTCTGCTCATTGCTGAAACGGCGCTTGCTTTCTGTGATGGTGATGTATTTCTCATCGCCTCTTGTTGCTTTCACATCGAAAAAATATGTGCGTTTACCTGCACGTACCGGTCTCGAAAACAATTCCTCACGATTGTTCATCTTTTCATTTTCTTCCATATTCTGTCTATTTTGATGTTAAAGAATTCGATGCAAAGATAATCGTTTTTTTGATATAATGATGTGTTTTTTTAAATTATTTTAGTTATTTTTTTGTATTTTTGCACCTTAAAATTAATAATAGGTACGATGAAGTAAATGCAGTTTTCGGCAGTGTTATTGATGACGCTGATTGCGTTGGCTCTCTTGTCATACGGCATCGTGGGCGGTGAAGGGTTGAGACGGCTGCTTTATTCATAGATACTTGCAAGTTTCGCGTACAGCGTGATGCAGATTTACTATAGCTGGCTTCATCTCCGCGAGGTGTCGCGAATGGAGCTGGTGCTCGCCGACTACTACGACCATGACCGTAGCGGACTTCTCGGATGGATGAAGTTTACGATAGTGATAATGTCATTCACGACATCACCGGCGAGACTCCAGCACTATACTCTAAAAATTGATTACTTTAATGCTTTGTTAATCGCTTTTTTCACCATTTCCTCCATCGTGAAATAGGTGTCTGGAAGCGGATGACAGCCGTCGTCGCTGAGTGTCAACGGGAAACTGCCGTTTTTGTCGGCAAGAGCTGAATAGTAATCGACGTAAACGAAATTATTCTTTTTGGCGTAAGCCTTTAATTCATTATTAAGGTCGGCGATGGTCTGTGCCGCATTTTTTATTTCTGTGCGCCAGCAGAACTCCGAGCACGGCGGTATCGAGCTGATAATAGGAATTATGCCGTTGGCTTTGGCGAGCTCGCACATCGCGATGATGTTTTCGATGACATGCTCCGGCTCGACATATAAGTCATTGTGCGCCACGTCGTTAGTGCCTGCCATGATGACCACTGCTTTAGGATGCAAAGCGATGACGTCGGCAGTGAAACGCACCAGCATCTGAGCTGAGGTCTGTCCGCCAATACCTCTTCCGCAATAGTTGTTGCTGATGAAGAAGTCAGGATGGAAATACGCCCAGTTGTCGGTGATGGAGTTGCCCATGAAGACGACGTCAGGGTATTCTTTATTTGCTATTATGATATCGTTGTCGGCTTTGTATCTGTTGAAACCGAACCAATCTTGTGAAAAACCTAGGAATGACATGGTCATTAAAACTGTGATTAAGAATAATTTTTTCATATTTGATTATTTAATGTTAATAATTCCCTTTTAAAAACTAATATTTCTGTCCGGATAGCGCAGCTTTGTCACCACGCGCTTGGTGTATTCCGGGAAGTCGCTTTTCATAATCCAGTCGTAATACTGAGGCTCTTTGCGGAAGACGTCATCCACGCGTTCGTCCTTGTGTTTGCCGAATTTAAAGACGGCTTTGCCTTGCTCGTCGTAAACGATTTGTCCCATGAGGTCGGCATTTTGATGATGTGAGGAGAACTGTGCCAGCTCAGTCATGTCATTTACGATAGGTTTCGATGTAACGCCTTTAAAATCAGTGTATTCGGTGTCTTTATAACGGTCGAGCATGGCTGTCAGAACCTCGTAAGTGGCAAAGGTGTCGGCGTTGGCTGAGTGTGCGTTGTCGAGCTCTTTGTTGAGGAAGAATCGGTAGGCGCCTTTCAATGTCCTTGGCTCCATTTTCATGAAGATATTCATCACGTCGATGAGCTGACGGTCTTTCGGGTCGAAGTTGACGCCTGCGCGGATGAACTCCTCGACGAGCATCGGGAGGTCGAACTTCAAAATGTTATATCCTGCGAGGTCGCAATTTCCGAAAAACTTTGAGATCTCCGGTGCGGCTTGTTTGAACGTCTTTTCGTGTGCCACATCGGCGTCGCTGATGCCATGTATTGCCGTCGTCTCGGGCGGAATAGGGATGCCCGGGTTGATGCGCCAGGTGCGCTGCTCCTGAGTGCCGTTCACATTGATTCTCAATACGCTAACCTCTACAATGCGGTCGTGCATTATATTTAACCCCGTCGTTTCCAAATCAAAAAACGCTATCGGACGCTTCAAATTCAATTCCATAATTTTGTCAAAATTTAAAAGTGTAAAATTACAATTTTTTTGTTAATTTTGCATCGTTAAAATAAATTTCTATGAAAAAATTATTCCTTGCATTAATCACGTCATTTCTTGCAATGACATCGTTGGCGCAGCAACCGTTATGGATGCGTTACAACCAAATCTCACCAAACGGCGACAAAATCGCTTTCACCTATAAAGGCGATATCTATGTCGTTGATTCTAAAGGCGGTACAGCTCATCAGCTGACTACTTCGACGGCATACGACTACAACCCGATTTGGTCGCACGATGGCAATAAAATCGCTTTTGCCACCGACCGTAACGGTAATTTCGACATCTACACCATGTCGGTGAATGGTGGCGCGCCAAAACGTGTCACTACAAACTCGGCAAACGAGACTCCATTGGCGTTTTCGCCTGACGACACTGAGATTTACTACAGTGCTATGATTCAAAAAGATGCCAAAGACGCACAGTTTGCCTCGGGTTGGCTCACAGAGTTATATAGGGTGTCGATCGAAGGCGGACGTCCTCAGCAAGTCACCGCTGCCACCGTGTGCTCGGTATCATTCGACAGCGACGGCGAGTCGTTCCTTTACTACGACCGCAAGGGCAGCGAGAATATCTGGCGCAAGCATCAGGTGTCGTCGGTGGCACGCGACATCGTTTATTACAATGCCAAGGAAAAGACTCATAAGATATTGACTACCAACATCGGAGAGGACCGCGAGCCTGTGTTTATGCCGGATCATAAATCGTTTGTTTATCTCAGCGAGCCGGCAGGACGCAACAGCCAGAATGTTTATATGATGCAGTGGCCGGCTAAGTTTGAGCCAGTACAAGTTTCAAATTTCAAGACTTATCCGGTGCGTTTCTTGAGCGTTGCCAATGATGGAACCTTGTGCTATGGCTATCAGGGTGAGATTTATACCCAAACGATAGGGCAGGAGCCTCAAAAAGTTAATATTCAGATTGTCAACGATCAGGAAAATGTGGTGGAGCGCGGCAAGTTCGGTGGCGCTACCGACCTCACGATAACACCTGAAGGCAACCTCATCGCCTTCGTGTCACGTGGTGAGGTTTTCGTCACTTCCGACGAGTACCAGACCACCAAGCAGATTACGCATACTGCTGAGGCTGAGTCGGATCCGTCGTTCTCGCCTGATGGCAAGATGCTGGTTTATACCTCGGAACGTGATGGCTATTACAATCTTTATATTGCAAAGATGACCCGCAAGGAAGACCTCAATTTTGCATATGCCACCTTGATTGAAGAGAAGTGTCTGTTTGGCGATGACGGCATCGAGCGCACAGCACCGCAGTTTTCGCCTGATGGCAAGGAGATAGCATTCATCGAAGACCGTAAGTTCTTGAAGGTCATAAATTTGGATTCAAAGAAGGTGCGCCAGATAACTGACGGCACACAACATTATGGGACAAGTCCCTATCTTTTTGAATATCAATGGTCTCCAGACAGCAAGTGGTTTGCTCTGACTCTTATCACAAATATGCGTGACCCTTATTCTGATGTCGGCATAGTTTCAGCAGACGGCGACATGAAGATTTACAACATCACCAACGACGGCTACATCACAGGAGGTCCGAGCTGGGCTTTGGACGGCAATGCAGTTACCTTCTACTCAAACCGTTACGGCATGCGCTCTCACGCATCGTGGGGCAGCCAAAACGACGCTTTCATCTGCTTCATGAACCAGGAGGCTTACGACAAGTTCAAACTTTCAAAAGAGGAATTTGAAATCATGAAGAAAGAAAACGAAGCCAAAGATAAGAAGGATAATAAAGATGATAAGAAGGATAGTAAGGGTAAGAAAGATAAGAAGGATAAGAAGGATGAGGTAAAACCTATTGATATTGAATTGGATAGGCTTGATGAGCGTGTCGTCCGTCTCACTCCGATGTCATCGAAGCTGTCAGGTGCCGTCTTGTCGAAAGATGGTGACAAACTGTATTTCTTGAGCTCGTTTGAGAAGGGTTATGACCTTTGGGAACTCGACGTTCGTGAGAAATCAACGAAGATTTTGAAGAAACTCGATGCTGGCGGCGCCAATCTGGTTTTAAATAAAAAAGGTGATAACATCTACGTGCTTTCTGGCGGTAACCTTCAGAAGATAGATACCAAGGGTGGCAAGGCTACATCTATTAAATATGATGCCACCATGGAGCTCGACCGCGCCGCTGAGCGTGAATACATGTACAACCACGTGTTCCTGCAGGAAAGCAAACGTCTGTTCCGCCGCGACCATAACGGTGCTGATTTCGAGCAGATCAAGATAGATTTCTATCCTTTCTTGGCACATATTAATAATAACTACGATTTCGCTGAGTTGTTGAGCGAAGTGCTCGGTGAACTCAACGTCTCACATTCAGGCTCAGGCTATCGTGGTGGCTCTAACGGCGATGCTACGGCTCAGCTGGGTCTGCTTTTCGACTGGGATTATGACAAAGACGGACTTCGTATTGAAGAGGTCTTGGAATATGGTCCATTTGACAAGAAAACATCGGCAGTGAAAGCTGGTGACATCATCGAAAAGATTGACGGCGTTGAGATTACAAAAGATATGGACTATTTCCCGCTGTTGAACAAGAAATCGGGAAAGAGTGTTCTCGTTTCAATCTACAGCCCGAAAACAAAGAAACATTGGGACGAGGTGGTGAAGCCTATTTCGAAAGGCGCACAGAACGATTTGCTTTACAAACGCTGGATAAAACGCAACGCACATATCGTTGACAGCTTGTCAGATGGTCGTCTCGGTTACGTCCATATCAAGAGTATGGGCGATGCCAGCTATCGCGATGTTTATGCTGATATCTTAGGAAAATACAATCTCCGTAAAGGCATCGTCATCGACACCCGTTTCAATGGCGGCGGCCGTTTGCATGAAGATATAGAAATCTTGTTCTCAGGCGAGAAATATCTCGAGCAGGTTATCCGCGACACTGTGGCTTGCGTCATGCCGTCACGCCGTTACGTGAAGCCTTCGATTATGATTATAGGTGAGGCAAATTACAGCAACGCTCACGGAACACCTTGGGTTTACAAGCATAAAAACATGGGTAAACTCGTGGGAATGCCGGTACCTGGCACCATGAGCAGCGTCACTTGGGAGACATTGCAGGACAACACCCTTTATTTCGGATTGCCTGTCATTGGCTATCGCACCGAAGAAGGCAACTATCTGGAAAACAGCCAGCTGGAACCTGATATCAAGGTTAAGAACACTCCGGAGAAACTCGCGCAAGGCATAGACGAACAGCTTGAAGCCGCAGTGAATGAGCTGCTGAAAGAACTGGAAACGTTTGAATATTGGGGGAAATAGTTTATAGTTTACCGTTTACGGTTTACTGTTTACTGTTTAGTTTGCTTTGGAACAAAAAAGCGGCGTCACGCTTGAGCGTGACGCCGCTTTTTTTATGATAGGTTTCCTTAGAATGGGAAATCAAAGAATGGGAGGGTTCCCTCATAGTGCATCTCGTAATTATCGTCGCTGATAGTTGCATCGGTGATGTCGATGGTGTAAATGTCACCGTCTTTTGCAATCACGATGTTGCCGCTTGTGGCGAACTTAGGTGAGTTGATGTCCATGCCTTCCAGATAAATGATAGGGAAGTCGTTGTTTGTGAATTCTCCAACAGGAAGACCTTCTGCGAATGATGATGTTGATGTGAGACCAATAAAGTTGCCGCTATAAGTGATGAAAGCTGCGATTTGGGTCTCAATGAACATCAGGTTGTATTTTGTTCTGCCTGCTGTTGCGATTACTTCATTGTTGAGGTTGCCGCTGATGACTGTTGCGAGCTCGTAAACTGCAGGAGCGCCTTCGTAGTCGACTGATGAAGTCTCTAAAACTGTTGGATCTTCTACATTTTCAACCTCGATGCCTTCTGTTGTGATTGTGTATGTGTCACCATCAATTTCGAGGGTGAATGAGCCAGTGATGCCGATATAAGCCTCGCCATTATCAAAGATGTTTTCGATGTCGAAACTTGCGATGTCGGCGATGTTGAGGCTTGTGAATGCATATTTCGGATAAGCTGTCTCGTTGTCTGACAAAGTGTATGTTCCACCGGTGATGTCACCTTTGAAAGCAATGATTACGCCTCGGCCTTCGCCACCGTTGTTGTTATTGAGGTTGGCATCGCATAACACTATGGCGTTGTAGATGTCGGTACCTTCACCTGCGATATTTGTAATGGCGAGGGCATTTTTGACATCATAATTTGTCTCACCTAAAGAGAATTTCTGTGAGTGACTGGTTGAAGTGTTTTCGTCTTTTTTGCAGCCTGTGAATCCTGCTGCCAATGCTGCGATGAGCATCAATGAGAAGAATACTTTTTTCATATTGCTAAATGTTTAAAAAAAATTTCAACAAATGTTAAGGACATCGCAAAATTAGGTATTTTTTTTGAAAATGCCAGAAAAATCTGAAAAATTTTAAAGATTCAGCTTCAGTTGAATGGCTTGAACCTGCTTTTTCAGGTCGTTGATGGTGTCGATGAGCTGCTGCTCGCGCGGCTGATTCATGCTTTCAGGCATCTCCGAGCTGATGTAATGAACGAATTTCCACACCTCTTTTATCTCGTTGAGCGGAATCTCGAACGGCTCGTACATCGGATTCAGCGAATGAAGCCTCAGATAGCCGTCAGCGATATGATTTTCAACGATTTTGAACACGATGCCGTCGTCGATGGTGAGGATGATATAAGCCTGTTTGTCGTGGATGTTATGCCAGTCGAGGACGTATTCGCCTGTCACGTACGACTTGTCGGGGATAGGCAGCATTGAGTCGCCGCTGATCTGGAAGGTGCGGTATTTCCTTTCCTTCGACAGGAACGGCAGCTGGAATGTAGGGAGCACGCGAATGTAGTCAGGGTCGGCGTAACCTGTGGTGTATCCTGCCTTTGCACGCTCTGAGACGAGCTCGATGTTCTCGCGGTTGCCGCTGTCGACGGTGGTGGCGAGCACCCTGATGTTGCTGCCTTTTAGGTGCACGTCGTAGCCTCGCTCGAGCTGGCTGAGCTGGAACTCGCCAATCTTCGTAAGATCCACCTTTATTAATGTGTCGATGGCGACGTTGAAATATTTCGACAGCGAGACGAGCGCCTCGATGTTGGGCTCCGACACCTCGTTTTCGTATCCGCTGAGCGTCGAACGCTTCATGTTGAGCGCCGTGGCGACGTCATCCTGCGTCTTCGAGCGCCTCTTACGCAAAAATTTTATATTGGTACTGAATAACATAGCAAAAATTTTAAAATTTTTCTTGACACGTATTAAAATAATGACTAATTTTTCGTCGCAATTTTTGATTAAAAACATGGCAAAAATACAAATAATTTTTGAAATGGAAAGAAAAAAATGATTTTTTTTTACGTCATTTCGACTGGAGCGGAGTGGAATGAATAAATCTCATTCAATTTGTTTGAGATTCCTCGACTACACTTCGTTTCGCTCGGAATGACGGTGGAGTGTTATGAATAGAACAGTTTTACATCTTGATTTGGACACTTTTTTCGTGTCGGTGGAGCGTCTGATAAATCCGGCGTTGGAGGGTCGTCCTGTGATTGTCGGCGGCATGTCGGACAGGGGCGTCGTCTCCACCTGCAGCTACGAGGCGAGGCGTTTCGGCGTGCATTCGGCCCAACCGATGAGGCTGGCGAAACAACTGTGTCCGCAGGCGGTGTTCATCGGCGGCGATATGGAGCTGTACAGCCGTTACTCCCGCCTCGTGACGGAGATAATCGCCGACCGTGCGCCCGTATTCGAGAAGACCAGCATCGACGAACATTACATCGACATCACCGGAATGGACCGATTCTTCGGATGTTACAAATGGGCGCACGAGCTGCGCGAGACGATAATGAAAAACTCGGGACTGCCAATATCTTTTGGACTTTCAGAGAATAAGACAGTCTCGAAGATAGCTACCGACGAGGCGAAACCCAACGGCGAGCTGCAGGTGCAGCATCAGCAGGTGCATCCTTTCCTTGACCCGCTGTCGATAGGCAAGATTCCGATGGTGGGAGCGAAGACGTTTCAGCTGCTGCGCTCGATGGGTATCGCCACCATCGGTGACTTCCGTCAGATGCCTGATGTCGTTGTCAGTCAGGCACTTGGCAAGAACGGGATCGAGATTTGGAAGAAGGCAAACGGCATCGACACCACACCGGTGCAGCCTTACGAGGAGCAGAAATCACTGAGCAAGGAACATACTTTCGAGACCGACACCATCGACATTGTGTTGCTGAAGAGCGTGCTGGCGCGGATGGTGGAACGGCTGGCGTTCGAGATGCGGTCGCAGACCAAGCTGACAGGCTGTGTCACGGTGAAGATACGCTATTCGGACTTCGACACGCGCACCATGCAGCGGCAGATACCGTACACCTCGTTTGACCATCTTTTGTTGAAGACAGTGTACGATATCTTCGACAAGCTTTACGACCGCCGTCTGCTGATAAGGCTCATCGGAGTTCGCTTCAGCAGCCTCGTCGGAGGCACCCAGCAACTTGACCTCTTCGACGACACCGCTGAAATGACAAACCTTTACGGCGCTTTGGATAAAATAAGAAAACGTTTTGGAAAAAATGCGATTTATAAAGCCATTAGCCATTAGCTGGACTTGGCTAATGGCTAATACCTAAAATGTATTTGAATGTCAGGTCATATTACAGTTTGTGCTTCGGCACCATCTCCATTGAGAATCTGGTGGAGCAGGCTTGTCGTTTGCATATTCCGGCGATGGCTCTGACCGACATCAACAACACCATGGGCATTATCGACTTCGTCTTTGAATGCAAAAAATACGGCATCAAGCCCATCGCAGGTTGCGAATTTAGGAATGGCGACGAATTGTTGTATGTTGCAATTGCCAGAAATAACGAGGGTTTTCGTGAAATCAACGAGACGCTGACGCAGCATAATGTCAGCAAGACACCTTATAATATTAATGCTCCGCAATGGAATAATGTCATCGTCATTTACCCTTTCGGAAAACGTAAAATAGCACAACTTGCTGATAATGAATTTATCGGAATTAGACTGTCGCAGGTGTCGCGGCTATTGACGTCCGATCTGCGGAATCATCAGGATAAGCTGGTGATAGCACAGCCTGTCACGTTTTTGGATGAGAAGTCGTTTGAGGTGCATAAAAACCTTCGCGCCATCGACAAAAACATCCTGATTTCGAGGCTCGAAACCCACGCTTCCGCTGATGAGATGCTGCTCCCGCCCGAGAAGTTGAAGGCGGCATACGCACTCTTTCCAGAAATGATAAAGACAACGCAATATATTGTAAATCAATGTAATATAGATTTTGACTTTGAGTCGCCGAAAAATAAAAAGACGTTTACCGAAAGCGTTTATGATGACATGGAGCTTTTGCGGAAGATGGCGTTTGAGGGCATGCGATATCGTTACGGCGACCGCGACAAAGAGGCTTATCGCCGCATTGAGAAGGAGCTCGATATCATTGAAAAAATGGGCTTCGCCTCGTATTTCCTGATTGCCGCCGACATAATACGGTATTCCATGTCGAAGGGCATCTATCATGTGGGACGAGGCAGCGGCGCCAACAGCATCGTGGCTTACTGCTTGAGAATCACTGATGTAGACCCGATAAGCCTCGACCTTTATTTTGAGCGTTTCCTGAATCCGAAACGCAGCAGCCCGCCTGATTTCGACATCGACTATTCGTGGAAAGACCGCGATGAGATACACCGTTATATCTTCGATCGTTACGAGGATCGGCATGTGGCATTGTTGGGAGCTACAACTACGTTCCGCGACCGCTCGGTATTGCTTGAAATTGGGAAAGTACATGGTTTTTCAAAAAACGAAAGTCTTCCACAGTCAATTATTGCTATTGCCCAGCAAATACTGGATTTTCCAAATATTCGTTCCATCCATGCAGGCGGTGTTTTGATAACCGAGGAGCCGATAACTTGTTACTCCGCCCTCGACATGCCTCCGAAAGGCTTCTTGACCACGCAGTGGGATATGTATGTCGCTGAGCGTCTGCGGGTCGAGAAGTTGGACATCCTCAGCCAACGAGGCATCGGGCATATCAAAGACGCGGCGGATATGATACGAAAAAACCGTGGAGTGGACATTGACATTCATCGTGTTGAGGATTTCAAAAAAGACGAAAAGGTAAAGAATCTTTTGCGCAACGCCGAGACTAACGGATGCTTCTACATCGAGAGCCCTGCCATGCGCGGGCTGCTGCGGAAGCTGCGCTGTGACGACTATAAGACGCTTGTCGCGGCGAGTTCCATCATACGTCCCGGGGTGGCGAAATCAGGCATGATGAGGCAGTATATACAACGTTTTCATGACCCGCAACACATTGATTATCTGCATCCTGTGCTGAAAGAACAACTGAAAGAGACATATGGCGTGATGGTGTATCAGGAAGACGTTCTGAAGGTGTGTCATCACTTCGCAGGTCTCGACCTTGGCGACGCCGATGTCCTGCGCCGCATGATGAACCATAAGAGCCGTCGCAAAGACGAGATGACGGAGCTGACGAAAAAGTTTTTTGACAACTGTAAATCAAGGGGTTACAGCGATAAAGTGACCCGTGAGGTGTGGCGGCAGATAGAGTCGTTTGCAGGTTATTCATTCTCGAAAGCGCATTCGGCGTCGTATGCTGTGGAGAGCTTCCAGAGCTTGTTTCTGAAAGCGTATTTCCCGCTCGAGTTTCAGGTGGCAGTGATAAACAACTTCGGCGGTTTTTATCCTACATGGGTGTATTTCAATGAGTTGCGTCGGCAAGGAGGCATTGTCCATCTGCCGTGTGTCAACATGAGTGAGTATCTGACCTCGCTTCATGGCAAGGTGGCGTACATCGGCTTTGTGCATCTGCAAGGGCTTGAGGCTGAGTTTGCGCAAAGCATTGTCAATGAACGGATTACAAATGGGAAATATCGCGGCTTAGCCGACTTCATGGAGCGGCTGCATCCGAAAATGGAACAGATGACGATTCTGATTCGCAGCGGCGCTTTCATGTTTACTGGAAAAAGCAAGCCTACATTACTCTGGGAAGCCCATGCCTACAACGGAAAGATGTCGTCTTACCGTAACAAATTCCATGGGATGCGAGGCCTTGTCCAAGAGACTCAGTTCAGGTTTTCACACGACACTTTTGGCATGCAAAACCATGATTATCAGCTGCCTGTAATGAAGAGTCAGCCACTTGAAGACGCTTACGATGAAATGGAATTGTTTGGCTTCCCGGTCACGCTGACGTGGTTCGACATGTTGAAGACACGTTTTCGTGGAGAGGTCTTTGCTAAAAACATGATGCAATACGTTGGAAATCAATATCGTATGCTAGGACGGCTCGTCAGTTTGAAGTATGTCAAGACATGCAAGGGCGAACTGATGCATTTTGCCAATTTTTTGGATGCCAATGGCGACGTTTTCGATGCCACAATTTTCCCTAACGTGCTGAAAATGTATCCGTTCCAAGGTGACGGCATATATCTCATGCTTGGCAAAATTGTAGAGGAGTTCGGTCACCCCAGCATTGAGGTGCAAAAAATGGCGAAAATGGAGATTAAGGAGAATGTTTATAGGTTATAGGTTATTGTTTATTGTTTACTGTTTACCGTTTACTGTTTAAACTTCTAACTAAATGTCAAGTCCTGGTGCGTCGACGTTTAGCATGTTATAGAGATCGTCGATTCCCATGCTGTCGAGTTCGCGTTGTACGTATGGTGCATGCTTGCCTTCTTCTGGTTTGAAACCGTCATTATGAATCTCGTTTTTCAAGAAATTATTGAGCTTTTCGAAGACTTGGTCGTTCAAATCCCAGCAGAAATATTGGTCACTGTCGGTGAAAAAATCGAAGATGTCTTTTCCGTGTTCTCGGCGCACTCCGTGGAAGTTGTCGGCGACGATGTAACGCGTCAGGCCGAAAGGGTAGAGGTCGGTGATGAGCTCGCATTCGTCCTGAAGCGACAGCGAACACACGCCGTTGTCGTTGATTTTAAACTCGCCGCCAATGCGCGGACGATGTTTTTTGTAGTAAAAATCTTTCGCTTTCAGCGCGTCGTCCTCACTAGGAAAACGCATGTAAAAATCATAGTATTTATGCTCCATTTCAGGGATTTTTCATTTTTGAAGTGCAAAAATACGAAAAAAATGAGCGTCGTATGAAAAATTTTTGTATTTTTACAAGCTTAAAAATTAATTAAAGGTATATTAAATGAGAAATTGTGATTGACCATTTTAAATAATTCATTAACAATGATTTACGGTCTTTGACAATTTTTAAACGAAAAAAAAGAAAATAAAAAATATTAAAAAATGAAGAAATTATTTGTTTTAATTGCTGCCCTTGTGGTTTTAGCAGGACAGATTTTTGCTGCTCCAGTTGATGTCAATACGGCAAAAGAACTTGGGGTTAAGTATTTGAAAAACAATGTTTTGTTGGCTAAAGATATTGCCGATGCACAGCTTGTTTATACTTTAAGCAGTGATGATGATGTGCCTTATCTCTACGTTTTTAACCATGAGAATGGTTTCGTGATTGTCGCCGCTGACGACCGCGCTTATCCTATCTTGGGTTATGGCGAGGGCGTTTTCGATGTTAACAACATCCCTGACGGCTTGCGTTATTACCTCGGTTTTTATGGCCGTCAGATTCAGTATGCCATTGATAATGAATGGACTGCTGACGAGGAGGTGGCTGCGCAATGGGAGCTTCTCCGCAAGGAAGGTGTCACTATGAAGACAAGAATGGAAAAATCTGTGAATCCGCTTCTTTCAACAACTTGGAATCAGGATTATCCTTATAACTATTATGCTCCGTCTTGCACCAGCTATTGGTTGGGCAATCACTGCTATGCCGGTTGTGTGGCTACGGCTATGAGTCAGGTGATGAAGTTCTGGAACTGGCCTGAGACAGGTGTCGGTGAGCATTCTTACAACACCAGCACTTATCCTGGTGGCGGTGCTGCTTTGTCGGCAAACTTCGGTGAGACCACCTACAACTGGTCGATTATGCCTAACCAGCTTGGCTCGCAGGCTAATGAAGCAGCTCAGGCTGTGGCTCTTTTGATGTATCACCGCGGCGTCTCTGTCAATATGGACTTCACACCTCAGGGTAGCGGCGCTCACACCGAAGATGTGGCCCCCGCACTCATCAACCATTTCAGATATGGCGAATGCGCTAATATGAAAAGCCGTGACTCATATTCAAAAGCGAAATGGGAAGACATGCTTATGGCACAATTGGACCGCGGCATCCCATTCGTCTATGCCGGCTCCGACACTGACGGTGGCCATGCCTTCAACTGCGACGGCTACAACAACAACCGCATGTTCCACTTCAACTGGGGCTGGAGCGGTCAATACAACAACTATTATCAAATCGACGCATTGAATACCGGCAACGGCTCCTTCAATTTATATCAGAGAGCCGTGTTTGATATCATGCCTGATTATGTCTATGACGCCATGCTTCCGGCTATCGAGACTTTGACAGCAGAAGTGGCAGACGCAGTCACCAAGAATGTTGAAGTGAGCTGGCAGGTCCCAACAACATCTGTTTCAGGTGCCAACCTCACATCTATCCAACAGATTGTGCTGAAACGCAACGGCGAGACAATTCAGACCTACAGCAATCCTCAGCCAGGCGACATCGTCACATATAATGACGAACTTGCCGAATATGGCGCATATACCTATTCAATCGTTGGTATCAACAATGACTATGAAGGTGAGACGTTCTCACAAAGTGTTATAGCAGGTCCAAGCTGCACATGGAAATTCGTTTGCCAGACCACAAGTTTCCAAGGCTGGAACGAAGGCAAAGTGCAGGTCGTTGGTGGGAATGGCGCTATATTTAAAGAAATCACGATGACATCATCATCACCATTAAGCGAAAAAGTGGTGTTCCCGGAAGGCGACTTCTCATTGAACTGGGTGGCTCCTGCATCAACAGTGTCATCAATCACAATCACTTTGAAAAACTCAGCCAACCAGACAGCCTACACATTTACAGGTTCTTCAACAGAGCTTAACGGAACAATCTTCTCAGGCAACAACGACTGCCCGAACTGCACCGCACCTACAGGATTTGCCGGTGAGTTTACATATCAGGAAGGCACAAGCGGATCACTCCTCTCATGGAATTGCGATTATGCTCCTTCAAAATTCAAAATTTACAGAAGTGAAGACGGCGTTGAATATGCTGAAATCGGCAACGTTGAAGGCGACGTTCATGAATATTTCGACGCTATTGAAAATGGCACCTATTATTATAAGGTGACAGCTTACAGCTCAGCATGCGAGTCAAATCCGGCAATAACACCAGATGATGTTGACTATGTGACAGTCTTGGTGGCTTCAGTGGCTGAAAACTCAATCAATGCAAGAGTCTATCCTAACCCTACAACAAACAGAGTGAAGATCGAAGCTGAGAACCTGAATACCGTGATGGTGTTTAACCTCGTCGGTCAGAAAGTCATTGAGGTGAATGTCAATAGCGATGAGTGCGTTATCGACATGCAGGAGTTCGGAACAGGCATCTACATGGTGAAAATCATGACAGCAACAGGCTCTACAACACAGAAAATCTCAGTAATAGAATAAAAATCAACAAACAGTTTATTAATCTAATTTTAATTAAAGATGAAAAAATTATTAACATTGGTGATTGCTGTAGTCCTCGGGATGAGCGCATTATTTGCAAATCCTGTTGATGTTACTACAGCTAAATCGTTAGGACAGATGTTTGTCCAGGCGACTTTTGAAAAGACAATGAGAGCTGATCTTGAGCTGTACTACACAGTTACGTCAGACAACGGTCAACCTTGTGTCTACGTTTTTAACATCGGTAACGAAGGTTTCGTTATGGTAGCTGCATCTGACAATGTGCGTCCTATTCTCGCTTATTCAGAGAACGGCCCATTTGATGCAAGTAACCCTTACAACGGCGCTATGTTCATGCTTGAGACTTACAAAAACAGTATCAGCTATGCTATCGAGAAAGACATTAACGCTACTCCTGAAATCGCAGGTCAATGGGAATCATTGCGCAACAGCGGCAAGTTGAGTAACAAGAGAGCTAAGACTGTTGGACCACTCGTTCAGACCAAGTGGAATCAGAACAGCCCATATAACCTTTATGCTCCACAATCATCAGCACAGGGTGCTCCTGGTGGACGTTGCTATGCAGGTTGCGTCGCAACAGCCATGAGCCAGGTTATGAAATACTGGAATCATCCTATCCAGGGTGAAGGCAGCCACTCATACTACTGCCCAGGTTATGGTCAGCAGTCAGCAAACTTCGGCGCCACCACATATCAATGGGATCTTATGCCAAGATCATTGAGTGGCGCATCACAGGAACAGATTGAGGCTGTTGCAACACTCATGTATCACTGTGGCGTTGCAGTTGATATGAGCTTCGCTCCTGATGGCAGCGGCGCATACTCACAAGATGTTCCAGGTGCCATGGCAGACTACTTCGATTATGACTACTGCGTCCAGAAACAAAGAAGTTCACACTCTCTCGCCAGCTGGATTAACTTGCTTAAGGCTGAATTCGACCTCGGTCGTCCTGTTTACTATTCAGGACATAGCTCAGAAGGCGGCCACGCTTTCGTCGCTGACGGCTATAATGAGGATGACTTCATCAGCTTCAACTTCGGATGGAGTGGCTCTGACGACGACTGGTATGCAGTCGACGCTATCGATTACAACCAGGGCGCAGCAGCCATCTTCAACTATGTTCCAACAGCTGTCTATCAGAACACAGTCCAGGCTCCAACCAATGTTACAGCAACAAAGACTAGCGAATTGGCACAGGAGGCGGTAATTACTTGGACAAACCCAACCAAGACCATGAACAACCAGACTCTCACATCTATCGACCAGATTGTTGTGACAAGAGAAGACAAAGTCATCTACACCGTTGATAACCCAACACCAGGTGCAAACCTGAGCTTCGTTGATGAACACGTTCCTTGCTACAGCACATTTGAATATAGAGTGTACGCAGTTAAGGACGGCGTGAACGGCGTTTTCGGTACAGCTACAGAGTCATTCGGCCCAACATGCGAATGGAAGATCGTCGCCACATCATCAAATATGCAGGGATGGAAGAGCGGTTACATCGTAGCTTACGATGGCGCTGGCAATGAAATCGACAGATTCACCATGACAAGCAGCAACCCTACAACTTATAGCATCCAGATGACACTTGGTAAAGTGTACTTCGGATGGAAAGCCGGCTCAGACAATGTGTCACTCACATACAAGATCAAGGATTCAACAGGAAATATCGTTTGCCAGTATGAAGGAAACTCGTCTGATATTCCGGAAGGAACCTTCTATTCGGGCAACAACGGCTGCGGCAATGCTGCTCCAACATCAGTTCCTGCAAACTTGCACGCTACAACAGACGGTGACAATATCGTCCTTACTTGGGATGGCACTGCAAAAGATAACTTCGGCTTCAACATCTATCGTGACGGTTTGCTTTGCGAACTCTCACATTCTAACGAATTCGTAGATGAGGCCCCGGCAATCGGCGGTCACTGCTATCAGGTCTGTGTCTTCGGCGAAGGCGGCGAGTCAGAACTTTCAAACGAGGCTTGCGGTACAGCTGGCGAAGGCTGCGACGCTGCAAAGAATGAATGGTACTACATCCAGTCAAACGGCAAACCGGCTATCACATGGGAACTTCCAGATAACACAGAAGGTTTGGAAGCTTTCTTCATCTACAGAAAAGTTAATGAGGACGATGAGTATGAACGTATCAAGATCGTTGCTCCAAATAAGACAGAATACAAAGAGACCAAAGCTCTTGAATTTGGTAACTGGTACTATTACAGAGTGGTTGCTTACTATAAGGCAATCGAATGCTACTCAGCACCAGCAAAAGCTATGTATAACAACGATTATTTCGTGAAGATTTACTACAGCCAAGATGGTGTTGACGAGAGCATGGCTCAGGGTATCGAGATGTATCCTAACCCAGTGAAGGACATCCTTACTGTGAAAGCTGAAGGTCTCAGCAACGTGGTTGTCTACAACTCAGTCGGACAGAAAGTGTTTGAACAGAATGTCGATGCTGAAGAGACAACAATCAACACAGGTAGCTTCGAGGCTGGTATCTATATGGTTCGCATCATTGCCAACGGCAACGAAGTGACACGTAAGATCTCAGTTGTTAAATAGTTAACAGTGTAAAGTTTACAGTTTAAAGAGCGCGAAGCGACGGTAAAATTTGCTGAGCGCTCTTTTTTTTAGAATATTAACCATGAAAAAAATCCTATTTATAATCATTGCTTTGTTTGCGCTTAAAACTTTGACAGCTAATCCTGTGTATGCTGACAAAGCACAGAGCCTTGCTCAGAAATTCGTCGCGTCTCATTTCGAGATTCAGAACAGAAATCTTGACGTGACGCTGGCATATACTGCTTATGCTGACAGAAACGAGACATGTTTTTATGTCTTCAATGTCGGAAATCAGGGCTTTATAATCTTGTCGGCTGATGATTCCTATCGTCCGATTATAGGTTATTCAGAGAACGGCAATTTTGATATCAACAATATTCCTCCTGCGCTGCGCGATTATCTTGATGGTATCGTTGAGGTCAGGGGTATGAGAAGCCGTTCGTCGATGAATGCCGCGGCTCCTGACGTCGCCGCGGACTGGCAGATGCTCGAAAAGAACGGCCGTCTCGTCTCAAGACATGGCGGCAGAGGCGTCGACTACCTCGTGCAGACACAATGGGACCAGAGCTATCCATATAACTATTACTGTCCGGAAGATTCTGCCGGCTCACATGGTCATACCTATGTAGGTTGTCTCGCCACTGCAATGGCACAGCTGGTGACGTTCTGGAAATATCCGGAACACGGAAACGGCAGCCACTGCTATATACACGAAGACTACGGTGAAATATGCGCTGACTTCGAGAATACCTATTATGACTGGGATCACATGGCAAACAAACTCAATGAGAACTCACCTCTTGAAGAGATTCAGGCTGTTGCATTGATTAGCTTCCACTGCGGTGTCATGATTGACATGGGCTATGGTCCTGACGGTAGCGGCGGCGGCTCCGGAGGCATACCTAGCGCTTTGCATACTTATTATAACTATAGCGACGCCAATATCCAACGTCGTCGCGATGACTACAAGACTGAGATTTGGAAAAGCATGGTGCGCGAACAGTTCGACATGGGCTGGCCGATGTATTACGGCGGCTGCGAAGAAGACGGCTGCCACGCCTTCGTCTGCGACGGCTACGACGACTACGATTTGTTCCATTTCAACCTCGGATGGGGCGGCAGCTCCGACGGATGGTATCTCATCGATGATGCCCCGTACACTCATCCTGCCGACGCTATGTTCAACTTCGTGCCTCAGGTGGTTTACGACGCCACTCCAAGCGCCCCGACAGACCTTGTCGTGACAACGGAATCCGATACATCGTTCGATGCAACATTGACTTGGACCAACCCTACGACATATCTCGACGGCACCCCAATGACCGATATCGAAAAAATCGTCGTCATGCGTAACAGCAAGGTCTGCCACGAGATTACAGAAGGCATCGTCGCCGGACAGCAGATGACTATCACCGACCACGTGCCATATTACGACAGCTACGAATATAAAGTTTTCGCTGTCAGCAACGGTCGTAACGGCAAACAGGTTCTGCGGAGAGATATTGCCTTTGGACCTGCATGCGACTGGAGAATCGTGATGACATCAACAGATTATTATGGCTGGAAAGATAACTATATCTCGATTTACAACATGGCTAACACAGAAGTCGCTCAGATGAGCCTTACCTCATCGACACCGCAAGCTGCTCATTTTAATGTGCCTGTTGGACGCGTGAAATTCGGTTGGGTCGCATCAAATGAAACCGTCGACAATATCTCATTTAATATCTATGACTCACAGAATGTTAATCTCTACTCATTCTCTGGCTCGACAGCTGAAATGAATGAAGGAGTGTTCCTTGAGGTCAATAACGGCTGCGGCAACACTGGCGTTTGCAATGCGCCAACTGATTTGGAAGGCACCGCTGATGGCGAAGATATCATCCTCGAATGGAACGGCTCACTGACCAATGCATACGCATTCTGCATCTATCGCGACGATGTTATCTATCAGATGGTTACAGATAATTCTCAGCCTTACGTTGACCATAATACCGATGGACTTGGACATTGCTATAATGTCAGCGTACTTTGCGAAAACGGTGAGACTGAATTGTCAGAAATGAACTGTGTCAGCGTTGGTGACGCTTGCAATCCGGCAAGAAACGTTTGGTATTACATCCAAAATAGCGGAAAACCTGCCATTACCTGGGATGCACCTGAAAACACGGAGAATCTCAGCGCATATTTCGTCTACAGAAAATGCAATGAAGATGGCACATACCAGCGTGTAAAGATTGTGTCTGCTAACAAATTTGAATATAAGGAGACTGCTCCGCTTGAATATGGTAACTGGTATTATTACAAAGTTATAGCATTCTATCAGGATTTAGATTGCTACTCAATTCCGGCTCAGGCAAGGTATAACAACGAGTATTTTGTAAAATTGTACTATTCTCCTGATAATATTGATGAGAATGAAACTCAAAACATTGAGATTTACCCGAATCCTGCAAAGGATATGTTGACTGTCAAGGCGGAAAATCTTAGCAGTGTCGCGATTTATAACTCAATTGGACAGAAGGTGTTTGAACAGAATCACGATGCTAATGAGATGACAATAAATACAAACGATTTTGAATCAGGAATTTACATGGTTCGAATAGTCGCTGATGGTCATGAAATGATACGGAAAGTTTCAGTGATGAAATAAAAAAAATCGGGATTAAATCCCGATTTTTTTTTATTGTTTGCGTTCCCAAGTCTCGAACTTGTAACTGCAGTCAATCTGCGGGTCTTCGTCAATGACCTTCAAATCGATGAGGTCGTAATTGCTGAAGTTGATGATAGGGAAAAAGGTGTCGGCCTCGAAGTCTTTGTCGATGCGTGTGAGATAAAGCTTGTCAGCCATCGGCAGGAACTGTTCGTAAATCATTCCGCCACCGATGATGAAGACCTCCTCTTCGTTAAACACCATCTTCATGGCATCCAAAACAGAATTGGCCAATTCGAAACCTTCCGGCGCTTCGTTTAATCGAGTTGAGATTATGATGTTGCGGCGTTTGGGCAGAGGCTTCTGATTGGGCAGCGACATATAGGTTTTGTAACCCATTATCACGGTATGTCCTGATGTCACTTCCTTGAAATGTTTCAGGTCGTTCGACAAATGCCAAATCAAGTCACCACCCTTTCCTATGGCGCGATTCTTCGCCATTGCCACTATTATCGAAATCTTTGTCTTCATAACTTCTAACACCTAACTGATTAATTATATTGATACTTCCGCTTTTATTGCGTCATATGGATTATAATTTTCCAAGGTAAAATCCTCGTATTTGAAATCAAACAAACTTTTGACTTCAGGGTTTAATTTCATCGTCGGAAGCGGTCGCGGCTCGCGTGAGAGCTGCAGCTTCACCTGTTCCATGTGGTTGTTGTAGATATGCACATCGCCGAAAGTGTGGACGAAATCGCCAGGTTCGAGTCCGCATACCTGAGCCATCATCATTGTCAATAACGAATATGACGCGATGTTGAACGGCACGCCGAGGAACACGTCGGCTGAGCGTTGGTAGAGCTGGCACGACAGCTTGTTGTTTGCCACATAAAACTGGAAGAAGGCATGGCATGGTGGCAGTGCCGCCTTACCTGCAGCTACGTTCTTGGCGAAGTCCTTCTCATGCTCATCTGGCAGGACGCTCGGGTTCCAGGCTGTCACAATGTGACGGCGGCTGTTCGGGTTGTTTTTGATGCTGTCGATGACCTGCTGGATCTGGTCGATGCCTTCATTGTTCCAGTTACGCCATTGAGCGCCGTACACCGGACCGAGGTCACCGTCGGCATTAGCCCATTCGTCCCAAATAGAGACTTTGTGGTCATGAAGATATTTTATGTTTGTGTCGCCGGCGATGAGCCATAGCAACTCGTAGATTATCGATTTCAGGTGAACCTTTTTCGTGGTCACGAGCGGAAAGCCTTCTGAGAGGTTAAACCTCATCTGATGCCCGAAAATACTGATAGTTCCGGTGCCTGTGCGGTCGCCTTTCTGCACGCCCTCGTCAAGGATTCGTTGAAGTAGGTCTAAGTATTGTCTCATTTTACCAATTTGGTATTATAATTTTCTTTAAACACTATTGCGAACAATATTCCCACTACCAATGCGAAGACTGCGAATGTGTACCACGCATTTGACCATCCTAATATCAGCTCGCTGAAGTTTTTAATGCCGTCGATGCCTCCAATGAAGTGTTTTACCACCCAACCGGCTGCGTAGGCACCAATGGTTGCGCCGAAACCGTTGGTCATCATCATAAACACACCCTGTGCACTGTTTCTGATGCTCACGTCAGTGTTCTGGTCGACAAACAAGGAACCGCTGATGTTGAAGAAATCGAAAGCGACGCCGTAAACTATCATTGAGAGGATGAGCAGCACGAGGCCGAAGCCTTCCGGACCACCCGCTCCAAGGAAGGCGAAGCGAAGGAACCATGCCATAAATGAGATAATCATCACTTTCTTAATGCCATATCTGCGGAGGAAGAATGGGATTAGCAGGATGCACAATGTCTCTGAAATCTGTGAGATTGATGAAAGGAAAACGTTGTGCTTCACGATGAATGCGTTGGCATAATCCGGATTGAATCCGAAATCATCCAGGTAAGTGGTGGCGAAGCCGTTGGTAACCTGCAGGCACATGCCGAGAAGGAATGAGAAAATGAAGAAGATACACATCTTTTTCTCTTTGAACAATGCGAAGGCGCGGAGACCGAGAGCATCGACGACAGAGCCTTTCTGGACGTTTTTGTTCACAGGACATGCTGGTAATGTGAAAGCATAAAAACCTAATATGACGCTCCACGCTGCCGAGAGGTACAGCTGCATATAGCTGTCCTTGTATCCTGTAAAGTTGACGATCCACATCGAGGCGATGAATCCGATGGTGCCGAACACGCGGATAGGAGGGAAACTCTTGACGATATCCAAGCCTGCTTTCGACAAGGCGTTGTACGACACTGAGTTACCCAGTGCTATCGTAGGCATGAAAAACGCCACACTGATGGCATAATATGGGAAAATCTGTCCGAATCTGATGTCACTGCCGTATTGCATTCCCATATAACCTGCCATAGCCATGAAGATGGCTGCCAGAAAATGGCATATTCCAAGCAGTTTCTGCGCCGGGATCCAGCGGTCGGCGACGATACCCATCAAGGCTGGCATAAACAGTGATACGATGCCTTGGATGGCGAAAAATGAACCGATTTTGGCGTCAAGATCGATATTGTCGAGATATACGCCAAGCGAACACAAATAAGCTCCCCATACTGCAAAGATAAGGAAGTTCATCACAATCAAACGAAACTTAATCCCTTTCATATTTTAATGATTTTTTGTTGTTTCATGATTGTTTCGATGGGTTTTCATCCGTTTCAACACGTTTTATCTCAAAAATCGCGTCGCGGAGGATGACAGCCTTCTCGAAATCCTCGTTTTCAACGGCCTCGTCGAGCTGTTCCTGAAGCTGTTTGAGCGTGACCTCGCCCTTGTTGCTCTTGTTTTCATCACCGTCCTTAGCTTCTTCAATCTCGCTGTCCTCAATCACAATGCCTGTCTCAGTCATCACGTCCTCATTGGCGTAAATCGGGCACCTGAAACGCAGTGCCAAAGCGATGGCATCGGAGGCTCTGGCGTCGATAACGGTGGTCAGACCGTCTTTTTCACAAACCAGTTCCGCATAGAAAACCCCATCGAGGTAACGGTCAATGCAAACTTCCCTTATATTAATAAGGTACACATCGGCGAAAGCTTTGAAAAGGTCGTGGGTGAGGGGGCGTTTGCCCTTGTGATTTTCGGCGGCGAGTGCAATCGATTGAGCCTCAGCACTTCCGATGATGATAGGCATCTTCAGCTTAGAGCCTTTTTCGCTCAAAAGCAAAGCATACGCGCCATTTTGCAACGACGTATATGTCAATCCGATTTCCTCAAGCACAATCTTATTCATTCTACAAAAATACGAAAAAATATTTGACGGACGATGCTAAAAATAATTTTTAATAAAATTAAATTTTTTTCTTTGATAAGAAAAATATTATTCGGAACTTTGCAAGTTGAAAACATTGAAAAAAAGTAAATAGTAGTAAAAATAATTATTAATTAAAAATTTTGCGTATGAATTGGGTAATTTATTTGGTTCTCGCAGCGTCAATTTTGGCTTTGTCATTTGCTTTTTATTTCTATAAAAGCATGATAAAGGAAGACGAGGGAACAGATTTGATGAAAAAAATCGCTTCGCACGTCAGAAGAGGTGCTATGGCGTATCTCAAGCAACAGTACAAGGTCGTCATCATCGTGTTTATCGTGTTGGCGGTGTTGTTTTTTGTGATGAGCCTGTTCGACTTACAGAACGGTTGGGTATGGTTCGCCTTCCTCACCGGAGGTTTCTTCTCAGGTTTGGCAGGATTCTTCGGAATGAAGACCGCTACTTATGCCTCAGCACGTACTGCTAACGCAGCTCGTAAGTCGTTGAACAACGGTTTGCAGGTGGCTTTCCGTTCAGGTGCTGTCATGGGTCTCGTGGTCGTCGGCCTCGCACTCCTCGACGTGTCGGTTTGGTTCATCGTCCTCGATTATTTCATTGGTGTTGAGAATCACTTGGTTATCATCACAACAACCATGTTGACATTCGGTATGGGTGCTTCAACACAGGCTTTGTTCGCCCGTGTCGGTGGCGGTATCTACACCAAAGCTGCTGACGTCGGCGCTGACCTCGTCGGTAAGACAGAGTACAATATCCCTGAGGATGACCCGCGTAACCCTGCAACAATTGCTGATAACGTCGGTGATAACGTCGGTGACGTCGCCGGTATGGGTGCTGACCTTTATGAGTCATATGCAGGTTCAATCCTTGCAACAATGGCACTCGGCGCATCAGCATTTGCAACATCAGCAATCGAAGGCATGCAGATGAAAGCGGTGTTCGCTCCTATGCTTATCGCTGCAGCAGGCGTTCTCCTCTCATTGATCGGTATCTTCATGGTCCGTACAAATGAAGGCGCTGGCATGAAACAGCTTCTCGGCGCATTGAGCCGCGGTACTAACACAGCAGCCGTCCTCATCGCAGTAGCTACATTCTGCATCATGTACTTCCTTTTCGGAAAAGAAGAAGCTAACCCTAACATGTGGTGGCAGGTCTCATTGTCAGTGGTCGTCGGACTTCTGGCAGGTGTCATCATTGGTAAAGCTACAGAATACTACACTTCACAGAGCTATAAACCGACACAGAAGGTCGCCGAAAGCTCGAAGACAGGTCCTGCAACAGTTATCATCTCAGGTCTCGGACTCGGTATGCTTTCAACAGCTATCCCGGTTGTGACAGTAGGTTGCGCTATCATTTTGGCATACCTCTGCGCTAATGGATTCCATATCGCATTCACAGCTCAGAACCTCTCAATGGGTCTCTATGGTATCGGTATCGCCGCTGTCGGTATGCTTTCGACACTCGGTATCACCCTTGCAACCGACGCTTACGGTCCTATCGCCGACAACGCCGGTGGTAACGCCGAGATGAGCGGTCTCGACCCGGAAGTTCGTCAGCGTACAGACGCTCTCGATGCTCTTGGAAACACCACAGCAGCAACAGGTAAGGGCTTCGCTATCGGTTCAGCAGCTTTGACAGCTCTCGCACTTTTGGCATCATACGTCGAAGAAATCAAACTCGCACTCATCCGTGTGGGTCAAGACCTTCCTAATGGCGTTGAGTCAGCTAAAGCAACTTTGGTCGACTTCATGGAGGCTTACAACGTCAACCTGATGAACCCGGTCGTGTTGGTCGGTGTGTTCATCGGTGCTATGATGGCATTCGTGTTCTGCGGCATGACAATGAACGCCGTGGGTCGCGCTGCACAGAAGATGGTTGAAGAGGTGCGTCGTCAGTTCAGCACCATCAAGGGAATCCTTGAAGGTAAGGCAGAACCTGACTACGAGCGCTGCGTTGCTATCTCTACAAAGGGTGCACAGCGTGAGATGCTCGTCCCTTCAATCCTCGCTATCCTCGTCCCGATTCTCACAGGCTTGGTACTCGGCGTTCCGGGTGTCCTCGGTCTGTTGATCGGCGGTCTCGCCACAGGCTTCGTGTTGGCAGTGTTCATGGCTAACTCAGGCGGTGCTTGGGATAACGCTAAGAAATATGTTGAAGAAGGTAACTTCGGAGGCAAAGGCTCAGAAAATCATAAGGCTACAGTGGTCGGCGACACCGTCGGTGACCCGTTCAAAGACACATCAGGCCCATCGTTGAACATCCTCATCAAGCTGATGTCGATGGTTTCAATCGTGATGGCTGGCTTGACAGTGACATGCCACCTGCTGTAATTAGCCATTAGCTAATAGCCATTAGCCATTAGCAGTTAGCCATTAGTTGTTAGTTTTTTTCTAACGGCTAATGGCTAATTTCTAATGGCTAAAATTTTTTTAAAAAATTTTCTATCATATTGATTTTCTTTGTAATTTTGCGCCCGAAAAAATGGATAGACAACCCATGACATACGGTTTTCCGGCTGTAAGAACGCTCAATGCAACGTTTAATGGAATCGGAATAATTCGTGGGG
>Ga0129307_1000557_pt1 | contig 55552 bp, 53 predicted proteins | sample P1105metagenome_FD_94437 | JGI IMG/M metagenome (GOLD analysis project Ga0129307, IMG submission 94437) | Capybara group fecal microbial communities from Wisconsin, USA - P1105 metagenome | ecosystem: Host-associated > Mammals > Digestive system > Large intestine > Fecal | place: USA: Wisconsin... | reverse complement strand
TTGACAATCAAATAATCATGTGCTAATATGCAGATAAGACCGACTGCTTTCACAATCGGTCTCATCATACACCCTTCTATTGCACTATTTTGCGTTTACACAGAATTTGGGATTGACTCAACAGGGTGTAAAACATACTGTATTTCCTTTGATAATTAGCTCAGTGGCATTAGTGATTTTTGCATACATCTTCTCATTAACAGTATACTTTTTCCCGTCTGAGCCTTTAATATATGCATAATTGTTATGGGTTCCGCATCCTACGTATATTACCTCCCCCTTTATGGCTGGAGGAGTATTATCATCATCTGAAACAGGGGTGTCAGCCTGTTTGTTTTGTAAGGTAAGGGCGGTCGCAGACGAGAGTTCGGTGAAAGATGTATCCTCGTCTACAAGTTCAGGGTGCTCAATTTGATATTTGTTTATTATTCCGATCGTGTTAACTGCGACTTCGCTGTGTAGATCTTTGTACAACTCTTTGTCACCAATGATATAGAATTCATTTTTTGCTCTTGTAGCAGCGACGTTCATCATGTTTGGTTCGCTGACAGCCCAGTTGGCAGCACCCTTGCTGTTTTCATCTGCTCCCATGACCATGAACACAATAGAAGCTTCCTTTCCCTGAAAGGTGTGTATAGTTCCTATGTTTGTAGCTTTTTTCTTTTCATCATATCTGGTGAAACCAATTTTGTCGAGACGCTGTGTCAGCATAAGTGCCACATTTCGGAACGGAGTTATGATATAGACCTTGTCAGGCTTGTCTTTGTCAATGATATCGGGATTGTCCTTTATCATTTTCTCAAGTTTGTGTGCAAGAAAGTCGCCTTGTTCTTTAACGTATTTATTATTGGCTTTGCCTTTTATGTTGAACCACCCTGTTTTGCCATATTTTTCTTCACTCTGGACCATCATATTAAAATATGATATCTGGTTTGCTATGGTAAACATTGGATAATCGCAGCGTCTATGTACCCAAAGCGGGATACCTATCCACGAGCTTTCGGTTCTGTTTTTATCAAAGTAGTAGCCATATCGACTGGCTGAATCCGCTAGCGTCTGAGCAGATGCGTCATTGGAGAGATGTTTTTCATCTACTCCGAAATGTTTGCTGAGCATAGCCATTATGTTGGAGTCAAGTGTTTGTACTGGAGGTATCTGAGAAGGATCTCCGACCATCATGACATGACGGCTCCTGAATACTGCACCTACAGCTGCACAGGGCAGTGCCTGACCTGCTTCGTCTATGAAAAGATGACCTATAGTGTTCTCATCAAGGTTTTTGCACATGCGTCCGAAGCTTGCAAAAGTTGAGCTTATGACAGGAATAGCAAAGTTGATCCAGTTCCAAGCTGCTTTTATTAGCCGCTTGTTTTCAAGATATTTTTTCTGGTTTTTCCAAATCACGAATGCTGCTCTGATATTATTCTTGTTGTCAAATAAGAATTGCTTTCTTGCGCGAAGTGCAGTTATGAAAAGTTTTGATTGAGCGATACGATAGTCTTGACCAAACCAAGGAGATGACTTTTGCAGCTCGTCATATCCTACCGACATATCAAGCGGTGCAGCTTGATATGAGGAGATTTCACGCTGAAGCTCATCTATCGTGGCTTTCAACTCTGTAAGTTCATGTTCTTTTTGGCTGACCCATGCTGTAAACTCAGCTTTTTCGATATCTATTCTGCTTTGAACCTCAGCTATATCCGTGACGATACTGTCCAGCTTTTGTCTCAGGTTGCGTTCTGTATCGGCAAGCTTTTTGTCATCATCAATCGACGTTAGGAGCTTCTGATTAGCATCGATAACCATTTCTCTATATTCCTGTTTTTGCTTCCTGCCAGCTAAGAGGTTCGGCTTCTGAGCTTTTATCGACTCTATTACAGCTCCGAACTGCTCTTTATAGTTTTGTATGTCTTTGCGCTTGCTTATTACATCGTTAAGCTGCGTCTTGATAAGGTTTTGCTTTGCGTTGTACGTAGCTATTGTTCCTTCAAGCTCTGAAATAATTTTTTTGCTTGATGACTCTTTAATATCACGTTCTTTCGGGTAGACTGTACTCTTTTTTTCGTATTCGGCCTGACAAGATTTTATAGCTTTGCACTTTTCTTCAAATCTATTGCCTTTTTCACGAAAGCTCTCGACCTCCCTGTATTCCTTCAGAAACTGTTTGTATATGCTTGTATCAGGGATGTATTCGTTATTCAGATACTCATATATATGAAGTATGGCGGAACGTATAGAATTCATGTTTTCCGACCTGCCGCCCTCCATTGAGAATAATCCCCAGTTTTTTTCAGGTTCAGAGCTCTTTTCGGAAATGCATTTTTCAGTGAATTTGCCGTTCTCGGCTTTTTCCCAACTGTTTGAGAAAGTGCGGTTGGAAAGTTCATAAAAATAATCTGCTTCCTTAAGTCCAATTAGTAGATCACCGTCGATTTTTGATATCAGTGGCAGCTCGTCGACAATATTTTTGACTGCTCCGTTATTAGAGCTTGCAACAACTATGTTGTTTTCAGCGATATTATCCGGCAATTCTCCTATTGAGGATTTATTGTAGTATTTTGTTGCTTCGCCGCCTCTGATAGTGTGCTCGCCCAAATTTGCAAGCTCATATGACTGTTTGACGATGAGTTCTGCGAAAATATCTTTCAGCAACGTGGTCTTGCCTGAGCCCGGAGGTCCGTTGACACTGCGGATTGTTCTGTGGTCATAGCCTGTCGCGAGATTTACAGCGACTTGCTGCATAAAGCTGAGGGAGAATTTTGTATTGCTAGGAAATCTCCCAAGAGGATAGTTTATTGGACTGAGAATGTCTTCAAATACTTCTGTGTTAAAATTCTGAGGACTCTTTTTGCTGTCAAGGTTTGTCCGATAGCCGTCATACCCAAAAAGATAGGCATTTAGGTTCGGTGTGTTGATCCTTTTGGCTTTTTCGAGATCGTCAATAAAGAATGAGTGCAGATTGCTCGAATCATCTTCAAGGTTTTTCATGAATTCGAGGCGACATTTATCGGGTGAAGCCCCCACTTTTTGCATAAGTTTCAGCATAGCAGCATTAAAGTATTCTTTTTGCTCTTCTATAGGTATATCACACAGATCAAACATCTGCTCCAATTCCAGTTTGAGCGATTCTTCATATTCATTGAAAGATTTTTCGTCAGGAACGCGCCTTTTTCTTCTTATGTATTCGCTGCCAGTAATAAAAGTTAGATTATTATTCAAATGTAGATGATAGTCAAAGCAGACAGCAAGACCAAATTTTATACCCATGTCTGTTTCTTCGTTTGTACGTTGAAGCTGATACTTATCGCGAAGAATATCTGCAATCTCACTGGCTCCAAAAATATTTAAATATACAACTATTCCTACATTCTTAGGAGATGAGTGCCTACGTTTTATTTCTTCATCGATAAGACTTCTGAATAGATCATAATAGTTGTTATTTAAAAGCTCTTTGAATGCTCTGATTTTTTTATCTCTTAGATTGATAGAGCCTTCTGATAAACGTTCGCACATTATCCAGGCTTCTAATATTTTTTCTTTCGAGCTCATCAGCTATATTCTCCTTACGATAGAGTATAGCAATATTATAACACAATACTGATAAACAGTCAATTTCGAACGAAAGTGTTAATTTTTTGAGTACAGGCGTGGGCCCAGCCATATCTTCAGGAATCTGTTTGAACTAAAGTGATTGCAACAATGTAGTGCTTTTATAGAGACAACCGTACATTTTGCATTCAAATTGCTAAAACTCTCAATGCAATGTCGCTGTGTTTGTACACTTGGCACAAATCGCGTCCGCTTTTTTGTGCGTGTAGACAAGCTTTTTGCTTTGAGCGTTGAAATTGGTGCATTTTTGAGAATTAACATATAAAGGATACATTACAGGGGATCTTTTATTTCCGACAATCGCCAGGCAAATGTATCTAAATGATACGGTTTTCTGAAAGGGGAATTAAAATGAACTATTATGTTGACATGCCTATTTATGATTATTTGGCAGATCTTTATATGAGATTTAGAGATAAGTGTGAAAGAAAGAATAATTTGTGTGAATTAAAAAATTTAAGCTTTGAAGGCGGAAGTATACCAGATTATTCAAAAGAGATAATCTCTCTCTTATATTGCTTGAGGTACCATTTTGGATATGCGTTTGAATATGAGGAGATGTACAGGAGCATTATGCATGAATTTAAAGACGCGGATAGCTTATCTGTGCTTTCAGTAGGTTGTGGAAATGGAATAGATTTGTGGTCTTTGTTTCATGCTACAGATAGAATGAATATAAATGAAATTGTGTATACAGGTATAGATTGTGTTGATTGGATTGATAGATTTGATATTAACTCACCAAATTCAGCCCGGTATTATAATTGTGAGTTGTCCGATGCAGATAATATAATAGATAATCTTGATGGATTAGATATTCTTATATTTCCCAAATCCATAAGTGAACTGACATCAGATGATTTAAGAGCATTAGCAAATAGAATTGCTAATATCACCGATAAGGTATATGTTTTAACTTCTGTTAGAAAAAATGACTATAATAGGAGTAGCGATATTTCCAAGATTAAAGAGCTCTGTACGCGGTTTGAAAAACATGGATTCAGAATTACTATGGGTAAAACTGAAGAATGCTTGGAATGGCAAAGGGATGTAGGAATCAGAGCTGAAAGATATGATTATGAATATCCTCAGGAAGCATTAGAATATCTCTTAAATCTACATATTCATTGTTGCGAATATGATGAGGACAACGTTGAGTGTGCGAAATACTGTCCGCTGACAATAATAAGGAGTCCAATACTTAAAACTAATACAATCTGTTGTAGCATTGTTAAATTAGAGAGAGAATGACTTGTTACGATCATAGGTTTATGGTATAATATATAGGAGGAAGAAATAAACAGTCGTTACCATAAAGAATAAGTCTTATTATTAATTGATATATCCTTGGATGGACTTTAGAAAAATAGCTCTTCAATTAGATAGGTGGTGTTTATAATGATAATCAGTGCCAGTCGTCGTACCGATATACCTGCATTTTATTCTGATTGGTTCTTCAAAAGGCTCCAAGAAGGGTATGTATTAGTTCGTAATCCTATGAATTATCATCAGGTTAGTAAGATAATACTTAATCCTGATGTTGTTGATTGTATTGTCTTTTGGACAAAGAATCCTGCGCCGATGCTTAATCGTATTGACGAATTGAAGGATTATAATTACTATTTTCAATTCACGCTTAATTCATATGCTAAGGATATAGAGCCTAATGTGCCGGTAAAAGATAAAGAGGTGATCAAGACATTTTTAACTCTATCATCTAAAATAGGTAGGGAAAGGGTTATATGGAGGTATGATCCAATTTTACTGAACGAAAAATACACAATAGAGTATCATTTGAAGTATTTTGAAAAACTGGCTGATCACATTAATGGAGCATTTGATCATTGTGTTATTAGTTTTATAGATATTTATAAGAAAATCACCAATAGAATAAAGTCTAATTCGATCTTAGAACCATCAATTAATGATATTGACTTGATAGGAAAACGTTTTTCAGAAATAGCTCGGAACAGAAACTTTAAAATTGTTTCTTGTGCAGAAAAAGTTGATTTAAGTCCATATGGTATAGAACACGGTAAATGTATTGATGATAAGCTTATAGAAAAAATAGCAGGAATGCCCTTGAATATAGGTAAGGACAGAAATCAAAGAAGCGAATGTGGCTGCGTTGAGAGTATTGATATTGGACTATATAATACTTGCTTACATGGATGTAAATACTGTTACGCAAACTTTAGCGATATAAGCGTTGCATCTAATACAAGTTCTTATGATGCAAATTCACCTTTATTATGCAGTCAATTGAGTTCTGAAGACAAGGTTACAATTAGAAACGTTGATTCTAGTTGTGATGGGCAGTTACGGCTGATAGATTCTTAGTTTAATGTGTCTCATAAATGATATTTTGTTACGTAAAAACAGCGGTGCTATTAAAGTACCGTTGTTTCTGTATTGACAAATGTGCATTATTAGTGTATAATAAAGTTAATAACTTTTAGCATTAATGCCAACAGGCTTCTCTTGTCAAAATGAGTTTTTACTTAAAGTTCCTTCGAAGGGATAATGGGGAGTGAATGAGTAATGATTAATCGAATTATTTTTACTGCCATTTCGACGATTTGGGTTTGGATTGTTTACGGGATTCAGCAGAGGTGGACATTGCCACATGTATCTATTGTAATGACTGCGGTTATTATGCTATCCATTCCTTTTTTTATGACCGCTTTGTGGCTATTAATAGCTAGAATTACATTTTCAAATGAGAATATTGACGGTGTATGTTTTGATATAGAGGAGGCAAATAATGACTTTCTCCCTGACTATTTAGGGTATTTCTTTATTGGAATTGGCGTGGATGATTACAAAGTAATGATAATGATGTTTTTAATAATATTTGTTTTTACATTATTATCTCAGCGCAAGCTTTTCAATCCATTATTATTAATACTGGGCTATAATTATTACAATGTTACCACTTCGAATGGGGTAAAGGTATTCATAATTTCAAGAAAAGAAATTCGAGATCCTGGGAATGTGAGACTAGGTAATTTACGAAGGATTAATAATATGTCATATATAGATTTTGGGAGGTAAGCTATGAATTGTTTGATTGCTAAAATAAAAAATGGAAGTAGATCTATTACTTACAAGAAAATTTTAAGCGAAAAAAATATTTACAATTCCCCTGAAAATTTGAATGAGGCAGTTGCTTATAGTCCCAACGTGTTGTTAGAGGATGGTTCGTGGTATAAAATAGATAGTTTTTCAGAGACATCTTATTTTCAAGAAATGATGAAAAACGAGTTTTCATCAGTAGACTATGATTCTCTTGAAATAGGAGAATTTGAGATGATAGATTATCTCTGTTCGTTTCAAGAGGGAATTTATTATTTCCAAAATGTTAGTAAAGGTAATCTTCAACCCAAAAGTTGGATACATATTGGAGATAGATATAAATATATAGAAAATGGAAATGTTATCAATATTAACAAATATGCTGATGCGATTTATGTTAAAGAAAAAGATACATTATATTTTACAAATCTATCACGCATAACCGGTATTTTTAAGGGTATCAGTGATTTATATAGAGAGGCGACGGAAGAAGAGACAGCAGCTTTTTTAAGCAATGAATTTGTAACACTATCTGATGGCTTTGATGCAACAAGTGTAAAAACAGCTAATAGGAAGCGAATTGCTTTAGCAAATGAGACTTTAAAAAAGTTTACTCCTGACGAAAAGAAAAAAGTATTTAAGTATATCCGTGGATATTGCCCAGATTTACAATTCAAGGGCAATTCGTTCAGTATAGGAAATGAAGAGCAACTTAAGCAATTGCTATGGGGAATAGAACAGAGATACTATACTACTCTTGTCGGTAATGAAAAAAGGTTGGCAAACTCTGTTATGTTGCTAGGACGTTAATATCAAGAATAAACACGTGCTAATTGACTTAACAGCGATGTATTAGAATGGCATTTTGAATGATTTGCTTTGAAAGAAGGTCGGAAAATGAATATCCATATAGTAAAGAAGTATAGGACATATTCTTATAAAGCAAAAAGAATTACGTGTTCCAAATCAAACAATACAAAGAAAAATAAAAACATACTAGTTTATAAGATTATTATTTGGATTTTATCGATAATAATTATCCCTATTTTTACGGCATTCGTCTCTGATTATCTAATAGAAAAAACTCTAAAAAACGTTGCTAGGGAAGAAAAACTCAATATGCAAATTGAAACACTTGAAAACATTTACATAGGTTGTTCTAAAGAGTGGATAGACGAAAAACTTGGAGCCCCGACATTTATATATTCTACTAGTAAGATTAATAGTTATAATGATAATTATAAATCTGAATACGATAACGAATATATATCGTGTGTATATTCCACAGATATTGCTGTTTTAAAAGTATATTATTTAAAAGAAAACCTTTCATGCAAAGCATACTATATCACTTCAACAAATAAAGATTGCCATATTAATCTACCAAAAGCATATAGACGTTTTGTTAATAATAAGTCTATAGGAGATTTTTCATATTATGATATCAACGGTGCTCCAGAAATAGTTGGTGGTGGTATTTCAAATGGGAATATGAGAGAATTCTATGGAGAACTATTTAACTATAATTCAGCAGGAAATTATTATAGTTTTATTTTTGGATTCCTTGATTATGGTATCGAAGTTCCGTTCAAACTTTTTCCACCTGGAACAGAAATTGAATGGGATGATAAAACTGTTAATTGTAAACCTAAAATTAAAGGAGTACATAATATTAATAACAGAAAAGAGAATACACCCAATACATTTGGAATAGCAGATGGGAGTATTTCATATGAGACTGCTTGGGACTTATTAAGTGACAGTTATGGATTTGATAGCTTTCAATTGAAAAAACAGCCGCATGAATATATTGATACAATGAAAACAGTTGATATTGATGAAATAGAGTGATAAACAACTTCCGATTTACGTATTAAATATGTTCAACGTAAAACAAAATATGTTTGTAGTATTTTTGTGGATGTGATACCACCCTAAAAGGTATTATTCAATAGATTGCATCGTTCAATGATATAAATAGCTAATAATTGCAAGGAGAAGATCATTATGAATCCAGTTAGTTTATTGTTATTATCATCGTTTGAAAATGATCAACTGTTTGTAAGATATGAAAAGCAACTCTCGCTTAGAACAGATGATTTGAAATTTGATTATGGAGAAATTATAGGTATAAAAGGAGTAGTTGAAGGTTTAAAAAAAGAGTTCAGCAATAGCGACAGAAATAAACTCTATGACGTTTTGGAAGGATTCTATTATGCATTCAAAATTCCACAAATCGGAAAAGAATTTGATCTTTTGCGTATAGGAAGCGAATCTGTCATTAATATTGAATTAAAACGACAAGTACCTAAAGGTGGAATCGAAGCAATTCTCGAGCAATTAAAAAAGAATAAGTATTATCTACTCAGTTTAAAAAAAGATGTCAAACTCTTTACATATGTTTTAGAAGATAATACTTTGTATTACATGAATCACAATGAAATTCTTCAAATTACATCGTTTCTTGAATTGAAGATGGAATTGATGATGCAGAAAGAGCTTTATAATGAAGATATAAATAAACTATTCAAAGTATCTGAATACTTAATATCCCCATTAAACACGCCAGAAAAATTCTTGAGGGGGGAATACTTTCTTAATAATAATCAGTCTGAGATAAAGAATAAAATCTTGCATTCAATGAGGTATAATGAAACAGCTTCTTATGGATTAACTGGTGGACCTGGTACAGGAAAAACATTGTTGCTTTATGACATTGCGAGAGATTTATGCAAACATGGGAACTGTTTGATAATTCACTGTGGGATATTGTCAAAGGGTCATCAGGTCTTAAATGATTCAATTGATAATCTAATTATAATGTCTGCAAAAGAAAGCAAGCAAATTGAAAACTTTGATAGATATCAATTCATTTTGGTTGATGAAGCGCATAGGATGCATCGAAATCAATTTAATTCGCTTGTTCAAGTTCGTAATTATTTACCGAATATAAAAATGTTATTTTCATATGATACAAATCAAACACTATCGATTATAGAAATTGAATGTAATATCGCCGAAAGAATAAATGATTTGCCATCTATTACTGTTTTTAGATTGACAGATAAGATAAGGACAAATCCTGAAATATCTTCGTTTATAAGGCGGTTATTTGATCAAAAATCTCATGATATTAAGCCATCATATCCATCGATTGATTTATTGGAAGCTGATACTGAAGAACAAACAATTGAATTAATAAAGCTTTATCAAAACCGTGGATATACATTTATAAGATTTACAGAATCAAATCGCAATACGTCTTTATATGATAATATAAACAAGATAACAGCTCGTGATTTTGATACACATCATGTGATTGGACAAGAATTTGATAAGGTTATTATGGTAATCGGAGATAATTTTGTGTATTCAAGTAATAGGGAATTGCTTTGTAGCCAGCATCCCAACCCTGATTATATATATCTAAAATTACTTTTCCAAGGTTTGACGCGGACTCGTGAGAAATTGGCACTTGTCATTTGGAACAACAAAAAACTATTTGAAGCAGCTTTATCTATAGTTCAATCATCATAGGATAAGGTTTCAATTTGGAAAATTAAGTTAAAATCTTAAAGAGTGAAAAATGTTATTGGAAGTAGTATATGTATCATGATAACTTAAAAAATTGTACTTGATAGATGAAGTATAATATGAAGAATAGTATATAAATTGATATAATACTCACTAAGAGAAGAGAAATATTAGTCGAAAGGTCTGAACTAAAACTAATGACGATTCATTAATATATGGAAGCAATTATTCTGAGTGAAAAGTATGTTATAATGTTGAGATTATCTTTGCTTAATCAATCTAGTGATACAGTGGGTCTATCCTAAAAAAGAGTAAAGGGTTTTTATCTCTAAGCCTATGGCGAAATTGGCTGTAAACCTCGCCGCTGCTTTGGATACTTATTTGATTGAGGAGTATTCTTTTTGTGACAAATAAGCTATTACTAATAAATAAAAACTTGATTGGAGAGAATAATTATGGCAGGTTTGTTACTCCCCGCATTTCAAAAATTTTATAGTGCAGTCAGCAGTTTAGAGCGTTTTAATACAGAAAACAATTTCTTTGATAATATTTCAAGTTTAGATACCTTTTTCTCAGAATATCGAAATATTACTTTTGTGATTCAAAAATCATTAAAAAACACAGAGTACAATAGCATCTATGAAAAAAATAGAGACAAATACTTAACTGATCATTGGTTTATTGAAAAACGCAATGAAACTATCAAACAACAACCATTTCAGCTAGTAAAACACATTGAGATTACAGTATTCTCTCCAAGCAGCGGAGTGAAAGTATTAAGTGAGGATTTTTCAATTGAAAATGATACTCCCATAATTGACATAATTGATTCAATGAAAGAGTTTTTTCTGAAAATTAATCCTATAGAAGTGTTTTTTTCGGCTAAGTATTCATTTTATGAAAAAGGAAATGATACTAACATATGGAATAAAATAAATTCTGGATTAACGGTAATGTATGCTTTTATGGAAGCAATGTATCAGGATATTGGGGCGATTTGTGATATTTGCAACCAATTAAGAAAGAAAATTAAAGAAAAAGTTCAAATTTTACAGGTTCATGATATTCGTCTTGTGGATGATTATATTTATTACCCACAAAAAGATGAATTCGAACGCGGCGATTATATAGCAGCAATAATTGGAGATGAAAATGATAAAACAATAAGTAGGATGCCTTTGAAGAACTTTATGCAAACAGGTGTGTTTAATTATGATGGAACTGCATTTGAAAAATTTGCTTTAATGCACGCAGTTATGATAAGCACACAAAGAGATCTATTGCCAACTTTCATGATTATTTATAAAGACCAAACATTCGATTTAATATCTTATCATTCAACTATTAAAACTACAGTATATAGAAAAATAAATGAAATTGCTGAATTGATAAAAACAGATATTGTTAAAGAAGTTTTCTATATGACGATATATTGTCTTTGTGAACTTTCAGCAGATATCATATATAAATCTTCTAAAGAAAGGCAAAAAAATGCAAAACATGAGTTCCTAGTTTGCATGAAAGCAGATGATAGTCTAAATGCAATGGAATATGCGTTTGAATGTGATAAAGCTAAAGATTTAAATTATATTGCCCATTGTATGAAAAACGGACCAAAGGCTTGTTTAGAAATGGGTAAGATTAATTTCACGCCTATAGTAAATGCTTTTAAGGAGAAGAGTAATGACTTATGATGAGATGAACAGTTATATTCTGAACTACATAGAAAACGATAAGACTGGTAGAGCAATTATGCTTACAGGTGAATGGGGCTCGGGGAAAAGCTATTATGTTAAAAACACCCTAAAACCCTTTCTTGAAGAAAAGGACAATGGCAAGCATAAATGCGTTATTGTATCGCTCTACGGTTTGTCTGATACTTCTGAAATCAGTAAAGCAATATATATGGAGCTGCGGACTATTAAGACTACTTCGTCTGAAACTGCAAGCACTGCAAAAGCAGTTGGGAAAATTGTAGGGAAGACCATATTCAATGGACTGGTAAACAAGATTGGTTTCGATATAGGCCGCATCAAAGATGAAGATTTGCAGAATGTTTACGAATCTATTGATCTTGATGAAAAGCTGATCGTTTTGGAAGATATAGAACGTACCCAGATTGATATTATCGAGTTGCTCGGATATATCAATAATTTGTGTGAGAACGACGGTGTAAAGGTTATGCTTGTTACAAATGAGAGCGAATTGCTACGTTACCATTTAGAAGAAAAAGAGAAGCAAGTGAATGGACTAAAAAAAGAATACAAAAAAGTGTATTCTGAAGAAACTCAGAAATATCTCAAATCAAAAGAAAAATCTATATCGGACACATTGCAGTTCCATGCTGATTTTCAAGAGACAATCGACAGTATAATTGATAAGTTTAAAAATGATGACCTTAGCAGTTTCAAAGGTGTTCTCACTTCCACAAGACGCTCTATGATCAGAACTGATATTACAAATTATCGTGAAATTATTGTAGCCTGCCAAAAAACGTGCGATATTTATAACTACATCAAAACATATAGCATAGCACCTGATAGCGAGTTTAAGAAGTGTATATTTATTGGACTGGTCAATTACTTACAGAAACGCCTTCATGACCCTGATCTAAAATTCAAATCCAATGCCTTATTAGACTCGGATTTATCAGGAGATAGCGTTTATCCTCTGATGCGTTTTTGTTATGATTATTATCATTTGCATATTATTACACAAGAAGCTATAATAAAAGCCATTGCTGAGTATAGGGACTATCTTATATATGTCGATAAGACAAGGTGTGATGATAAAGATTTGAAAGTGTTGTATGCTTTTTATATCAGTACAGAGGAAGCTCTTAATATAGTTATTCATAATATTTATAATAGATTAGATGACATTTCCGATATAAGCCTAAATCATTATGACCGTATTATTAACTGTCTACTTATTCTGAAATATGACGCATTACTTAATAATGATAAAATAGATAAAATAATCGAAAAAGCAATTGCAAATCTTAAAGGGAGGGGCGCGAAGTTAAGTAAAACTCATCACTTATTTTCAAGTACACTTACTATACAAGATGCTGGCGGAGCAAGGGAGTTTAAAGAGATTCAGAAAAAAGTGTTTGAGTCCCTTGATTCTACACTGGGTTTTATTGAAATGCCTAAATCATATGATTATGCGGAAATAATCACTAAGATTTCAAATGATGATTTACGCCAGTATAATCCCAATAGAATCGTGGAGATAATTGAACTTGATATGATCATTGAGCTTATTCCTAAGATTACGGCTGAAACATTGGATAATCTGCGCCATATAATGCTAGCGATTGAGTATAATGAGCTATCCGAAGAAGCATTGTCGTCTATAAAGCAATTTAAAAACGACATATCATTATTACTACAAAACGATGAGATTCACTTAGATTGTATCAAGAAACTGCAACTGAGATGGATTGTTATTTCTCTAGAGAGATATACAGATAATTGCAGATGCTAGGCGGAGATTGTAATTTGAAGAAGTCGGGACAGTAATAATGGAATGTATATTTTAATTCCCTTGAAATAGTACGTTTATTGTGGTATAATGTAGGTATCTTGATAACCGTGTTGTTTCGCTATATTATCTGTTTAATGGAGGACTCACATATGAAAAACATGTTTAACATTTACTATATTAACTATGAAAAGGCAACTGAGATTTCTATGCTAATAGATAACAAAGTACTTGAATCTATAACTAGAACCAAAGGAAGAGAAACTTCTGCAGAGGGGGAAGGAGATGTTTCCACCGACCCATTAGCTAAAATTCCGTTGATTGGGAAACATTTTCCTGATTTTTCTGTTGATGGAAGCTTATCACATAGCAGGTCAAAACAAGTTGAAGACACAATAAAAGTTGTAAGTACAAAGTCTACAATGCTTCGACCAATATATGAAAAAGCGTCAGAAGTAAAAAAGCTTTCTGATAGCGAAGTTGGAAATCTTATAAAGATCAAAGGTGTTAATCTTTCAGTTGTAAATCTCTCTGATGTGCTTGCAATAAAAACGCTTCTGAACGGTTTGATTAAACAGATCCCAGTTAATGATGACAATCTTGATATAACATCTATTTTTCCTGTAATATTTAGGGACTCTACATATATAATAGAAGGAGAGTTTAAACAGAAAAAAGAGATTAAAGAGAATTTTATCATTAAAATCCCAATGAATTCTGAATCCGAACTAGAGAGTAATTACAGTATACCGGATTTAGAAATAGGTGGTGTTACGGTAATCGGCATCTATCGTGGGATTTTTGATAAAAACTTAATCTTAAAAAAATCTAATTTGATGATGACTTTGAATAATACTACTCCGCCAGAAGCCAATGATAAATGTTTGGATATTGAAGATGGTAGTATCGAACAGGTGTCTAATTATTCTGGAAATGTTCATTATATTGATGTAATATCAATTATTCAGGAATTGAATCTGTAATAAAGGAATTCGGCAATGGATAAAATAATAATATATGAATATGATAGAAGGAATCGCGAATCATTTACTCAATTAATTGAAGACAATTTAGGATGTATCGTAAGTTGGGCTTTTTTTTCCAATAAAGAAGTTAAACTGCCACAAGATGTGAAGTCGCTTTATATAGACATTTCGTCCATATTCTATAGTGAAGAAAGAGCTGAAATGATTATTTCAATGCTTGAGGTTCTTTTTAATGTGCCTAGTAATGGTATACAGATATGCTATATAGTTGAAAACCAGTACGCAAAAACTCTATCGGATTACCTATATTATAGGGTTAAAGAAATAGAATCACTTGAAGAAAAAATAGGAATGGAATTAGATGAAATAAACAATATTGTGGATATTAATGACGATAAGTTTAATACTATAATGTCAAATTTCTCTAATCAATTATTTGGAAATCAACTATTTAAGGATAGATTTAAAGAAGAACTAGTTAAATACCGTTTTTTCAATCGAATCGGATGCCAACCCATTTTTTCTGTACTAATATGTGGAGCATCTGGAATAGGCAAAACTGAGGTAGCAAGGATTTTGCATAGGGAATTAAGCCCGAAAGAATCTGTTATAAAAATCAATTTTGGAAATTATAGTACACAAGATGCATTAAATAGCTTGATAGGAAGTCCTCGTGGTTATATTGGTAGTAGTAAAGGAGAGTTGACGGATAAACTACAACACAGTAAAAGCAAAGTCATATTAATTGATGAATTTGAAAAAGCAGGAAAACCTGTATATAACTTCTTCCTTCAAATGTTGGAGGATGGAAGGTTTACTGATTCGTTAGGCAGAGAATATGACTTGAATAAGTATGTTATTATTTTCACTTCAAATATGGCAAAAGAAAATGTAGGTCAGTACATTCCTCCAGAATTGAGATCAAGATTTAGCTGCAAGTTTTCATTTGGACTTCTATCCAATGCTGAAAAAGAAGAATACATAGAATACAAACTCAAACAGTATTCAGAACAAATCCTAAAAACTTATGGGAATTTAAGCGAAAGAGATTTGGAAGACGTAATAACTATTGACGTATCTAAATATCAAAATGTTCGAGATATAAACAACGAGATTATGCGACAACTGGCTCAATCATTATATGATAAAATAACCGTAATTAATTGAATCCTTTGATATCGGTAAATTACATTATTGTATTTGGGACTCATAAATGACTATAAATTGGTACATATAAGCCGGGGCTTCAAATTGTTCCACCCATTCAGAACGATAAAGCCTGTATTTCGAGAAAAACACCGAAATACAGGCTTTTCTCTTACCTATTCCAAACAGTTCAAACCGCAATTTTGCAGCTCCGTGTGCATAAAAATCAGGTGAAATGCACACGAAATGCACACGGAATGCACACGACTAAAAGGCAGTATAACGATACGAAAGAAGCAGCTCCCGAGAGGGAGCTGTTATTCTTATTAAATAAATACTTATGTTGTTTGCGTATGGTGAAAGGGCTGTTACTGCGGTAGCAGCTTTTTCCTTTTCTGACGATTGACCTTTCAGCCCTGATGTGGTATAATGAGCCTATATTCAGCTGTGCTTGGAGGAATGAACATGGAACTGCGTTTACTGGAATACTTCCTGACGGTCGTACGTGAGGAAAACATATCAAGAGCCGCCGAGGTGCTTCATGTCACGCAGCCGACCCTCAGCAGGCAGATGAAGGAACTGGAGGACGAGCTGCATGCCACTCTTTTTATTCGTGGCAAACGGCTGACGCTGACTGATTCAGGCGTGATGCTCCGCAGACGTGCGGAAGAAGTTGTCACCTTGATGAAGAAGATAGATAGCGACTTTCAGGAACAGGATGAAATCAGCGGTGTGATCTCGGTCGGCAGCGGTGGTCTGAAAGCGGCAGAGATACTTCCCGAACTGATCGCACATTTCCGTGAACGCTATCCACTGGTCAGTTTTGATATTCTAACAGGTACGGCTGACCGTGTTAAGGAAAAACTCGAACATGGACTGCTTGACTTTGGTATCCTGTTAGAGCCTGTGGATATAGAGAAATTCGATTATATCCGTCTGCCGGCAAAGGAAACGTGGGGCTTGCTGATGCCTGCGGATCACCCGCTTGCGAAAGAAAAAGCAATTACCCGAAAACAGTTAAAGGGACTGCCTTTGGTGGTGACAAGCAGAACAGCCCTGAAAAGCGAGATCGAAGAATGGCTGAGGTGTCCCGTCTCCGAACTGGACATTGTTGCGACCATGAACCTTATCAACAATGTTGCACCTCTTGCAGAGCACGGGATAGCCTGTGTGCTGACGATAGAGGGCTCAGTCGATCTGTATGATCCAGCAAAGCTCACGTTCCGACCGCTTACACCGGAACTGTCGTTTACCTCGGTGCTTGCGTGGAAGAAGCTCAGTCCCTATTCGGGTGCGGCAGGAAAATTCCTTGAATATATCAAAAGTGTTCAAACTGAAAAAATGTACAGGAGGAATCAATATGAGACGCAGTGACAGAGAAATCACCGATAGCAGTGCAATCGAATCATTCATCGCAAAGGAACAGATTATCAGGATCGCTTTCTATGATGATGGAGATATTTATATCGTTCCGGTCAATTATGGGTACATCCGAGAAAATGGAAAATACTCATTCTATTTTCATGGTGCAAGAGCAGGCAGAAAGTTTGAGCTTGCCAAATCATCGCCCAAAGTCGGCTTTGAGATCGACGGCAGGTATGAGCTTTTAGAAGCAGATACAGCCTGCGACTTTTCGGCAAAATTCCAAAGCGTGATCGGAACAGGCACGCTTTCTCTTGTTGAGGATAAAGCAGAAAAGATACTCGGTCTTAATTGCCTTATGAAGCAGACTACCAATAAAAGCGAATGGGAATACAAAGATGAAATGCTGAACGGCGTTGTGGTATTCAGGCTTGATGTTGAGAAAATGTCATGCAAGGCTAAGTAACGAAAGTATACGATTTGAGCATACCAAAGTATAGAATATAAGCATTTTACATATTGAGCAATCTATGCTATAATGAGTACAGGACATAAAACCTGTACTCTTTTTGTTTTGAGGAGTGATAGAATGAAAGTAACCAACACAAATATTACCGACAAGGAGATTGTCGAGATTTTATCGAAAGCAGGAATGGACGAGAAACAGATTAAGGCTTTTCTTTCCGATTGCTGCGGTAAGGACTGCTGTGCCGAAAAGGTGCGTGTACTGCGAAATGCAAGGCGTTCACTCCTTGATTCTATCCACAAGGAACAGGCTTTGCTGGACAGGCTTGATTATGTAATATGGTGTACGGAAAACAAAAGCTAATAAACGGAGGTATTTATCATGTTAGGAAATTTCAGCTACCACAACCCGACCAAGCTCTATTTTGGTGAGGACTCTCTCAGCAATCTGAAAACTGAGCTTGCAAACTACGGCAAAAACATTCTGTTCGTGTACGGCGGAGGTTCTATCAAAAAAAGCGGTCTGTATGATGAAATTATTGCTATCCTGAACGACTGCGGTAAGAATGTTGCCGAGGTTGCTGGCGTTATGCCTAATCCGACTTCAGACAAGCTAAATGAGGGCGTTGCGATTGCCCGTGAGCATAAGGCAGATTTTATCCTTGCTGTGGGCGGCGGTTCTGTATGCGATTACTCTAAGGCGGTTTCGGTTTCCATTCACTGTGATGATGATCCTTGGGAGAAATACTATATCCGTTTTGAAGAACCGTCCTGCGAGATAGTTCCAGTCGGCTGTGTGCTGACAATGGCAGGTACAGGCTCAGAAATGAACGGCGGTTCTGTCATAACCAATCACGAAGCAAAGCTCAAGATCGGTCATGTGTTCAGTGACGATGTAATGCCGAAATTCTCTATCCTCAATCCGAGATACACCATGACGCTCCCGAAATATCAGATGGTGGCAGGTATCTACGATATTCTCAATCATATCTGCGAACAGTATTTCTCAGGTGAGGACGACAATACCTCTGACTATATCAGCGAGGGGCTGATGAAAAGCCTGATCCATGCAAGCCGTATCGCTGTCGAGAACCCGCAGGACTATGAAGCACGTTCCAACATCATGTGGACTGCGACATGGGCGCTGAATACGCTTGTTTCCAGAGGAAAATCCGAGGACTGGATGGTGCATATGCTCGGTCAGGCGGTTGGTGCATATACGGACGCAACGCACGGAATGACACTGGCTGCGGTATCTCTGCCGTATTACAGATATATCATGCCTTACGGCTTAAAGAAGTTTGCTCGTTTTGCAACCGAGGTATGGGGCATATCCCGTGACGGTAAGACCGATGAACAGCTTGCAAACGAAGGACTTTCCGCTATGGAAAGCTGGATGAAGGAGATAGGACTTGTGATGAACCTCAAAGACCTCGGCACAACTGAGGATATGATCGAGGGTATCGCCGATGCAACGATCATATTGAACGGCGGTTACAAGGTGCTTGACCGTGATGAGGTCGTGCAGATATTGAAAGAGAGTATGTGATACTATGAGCATCACAGTAAACATCTACTACACCGGCGTAAACGGAAACGCCCGAAAATTCGCAGAAGAAATGGTACAAAGCGGTACGGTTGACATGATACGAAACGAGGAAGGCAATCTCCGTTACGCCTATTTTCAGCCGTTTGACGATCCTGAAACGGTACTGCTGATAGATCAATGGACAAGTCAGGACGCAATTGATGTCCATCATGCTTCGCCTATGATGCAGACAATCGCAAAGTTGCGGGAAAAGTACGGACTGAAAATGAAAGTAGAACGGTATATTTCCGATGAGGAGGGTATACCGGAGAAAGATAACAAATATATCGTGAAATGAGGAGGCATTCGTATGAGATCATTGATCATCTATTTCAGCAGAGCTGATGAAAACTACGCAGTCGGATACATCGACAAAGGCAATACCGAGATCGTGGCTGAGTTCGTGCAGGAGCTGACGGGCGCAGAGATGTTCAAGGTCGAGCCTGCCGTTCCGTATGCGGCAGACTACAAGACCTGCATCGAAGAAGCAAAACAGCGCATCGGCAATGCACCGATCAAGGACAAGCTGACGGATATTTCTGCCTACGACACGATCTTTATTATGAGCCCGATCTATTGGGGAACTTACGCCCCCGAAGTTGAAACAGCGCTGACAGGGCTTGATTTCAGCGGTAAGACCGTCAGAGTCATCAGCACACATGAAGGCTCAGGTCTTGCAAATATGGTCTCTGATGTGAAGAAAATGTGCAAGGGTGCAAGTGTTGACAGCAAGGGGCTTGCTATTGTTGGTTCAAAAGCTAAGGCTTCAAAGAATACAGTAGCCGATTGGCTGTGAGGAGGTCGCACTATGGCAGAAAAGATCGTACAGACCGCTGGCAGAGATGCCCTCGGCGAGTTTGCCCCCGAATTTGCACATTTCAATGATGATATTCTTTTCGGTGAGAACTGGAACAACACCGATATTGACCTGAAAACACGCAGTATCATTACTGTTGTTGCTCTCATGTCGCAGGGCGTGACGAGCGATGCACTGAAATTCCACCTGATGAATGCGAAAAATCACGGTGTATCCCAAAAAGAGATCGCAGCGATCATCACACATACGGCTTTCTATGCAGGTTGGCCGCACGCTTGGGCGGTGTTCAACCTTGCGAAAGAGGTATGGAACGAGAAGTCTCCCGAAATGACCGACAAGGACAGATTCCAAAACGAGATATTCTTCCCGATAGGCGAAACGAACCCTTACGGTGATTACTTTGTCGGACAGAGCTATCTTGCTCAGGTATCAAAGGAACAGCTCTCTGTTTTCAATGTGACCTTTGAGCCTGCCTGCCGCAACAACTGGCATATCCACCACGCAAAAAGCGGCGGTGGTCAGATGCTGATATGTGTCGGCGGTCGTGGATATTATCAGGAATGGGGTAAGGAAGCAAGAGAGCTTCACCCAGGGGATATTGTAAATATCCCTGCCAATGTCAAGCACTGGCACGGGGCTGCACCTGACAGTTGGTTTTCACATCTTGCAATAGAGATCGAGGGTGAGGACGGCAGTACGGAATGGTGCGAGGCTGTTTCGGATGAGGATTACAATAAGCTGAAATAAACGGAGGTATCAGTATGAACTATATTACATTATCAAACGGCGTTAAAATGCCACAGTTGGGCTACGGCGTATTTCAGATACCGTCAGCCGATGCAGAAAGCTGTGTGACCGATGCGATCTCGGTGGGCTATCGTTCCATTGACACGGCTCAGGCTTACGGCAACGAGGAAGGTGTCGGAAATGCTGTCAGGAAAAGCGGTATCGCAAGAGATGAGTTTTTCATCACAACGAAAATATGGATTTCCAATGCAGGCTACGAAAAAGCATCAGCTTCTATCGATAATTCGCTGAAGCTCCTGCAAACTGACTACATCGACCTTATGCTGATACATCAGCCTTTCGGTGATTACTACGGCACATGGCGTGCTATGCAGGATGCATACAAGGCAGGCAAGCTGAGAGCTATCGGCGTGTCAAACTTCTATCCCGACAGACTTGTTGATCTTGCTTCTTTCAACGAGATCATGCCAATGGTAAATCAGGTCGAGACGCACGTTTTCTGGCAGCAGAAATACGCAAGAACTTTCATGGATAGGTACAACTGCGCCCATATGTCATGGGGGCCGCTTGCTGAGGGTAAAAACGGATTCTTTACGAATGAGGTACTCAGCGAGATAGGTTCAAAATACGGAAAGAGTGTGGCACAGACCGCACTGCGTTTCCTTCTCCAGAAAGGCGTTATCCTTATCCCGAAAAGCACTCATAAGGAGCGCATGGAGCAGAACTTCGACATCTTTGATTTTGAGCTGACAGCCGAGGATATTGCGAAGATCGAAGCTCTTGACACGGGGAAGAGCATTATTATTGAGCATCAGACAGGCGAAGCAGCGGAACAGTTCGTGAGCTGGTCTAAATAAGCATATTGGTAACGATACGAAAGAAGCAGCTCCCGTGAGGGAGCTGTCGTTCTTTATATCGGATTGCTTTATAAATCTATCCAATGTTCTGTCCGCGCAAATATGAAACATCATTTGTTTTCTTTCACTTTTGAAATATCTTTTTTAAACTGCTCTAAAAACGTACTGGCAGCTTTCGTAAAAACCGGATACCTTTTCCATATAAAATAGCATATTGCTTCCATTGGTGGTTCAAAAGGTCGGAAGCAGAGCTTGCTGTCGCCGCTGACGTTGATAAGCCTGTCGAGAGTAATTGCACTGCCTATACCTTCATTAACCATGACTGATGCGTTGTAGATAAGATTGTACTCTGCTACTATATTAGCATCAGGAGCCTGCTCCGCTATCATTTCGGACAGCATAGTGCTGTGATTCGGCTGGCGTGGAATAATCAGATCAAGTCCAGCTGTATCGGCAAACGTGATTGACTCCTTCTGTGCAAGCGGTTCATCACGCCGCATTAGTATGCCCCATGTGTCATGCAGCGGTATCTCAATAGCTTCATACTTAGTCCTGTCGATATTGCCGAAAATCAAACCAAAATCCATTAGTCCTCTTTCAAGTTTTTCCATTACATCAGTACCGTTGCCGCTGAAAAAGCTGTAATGAATATCAGGATAATCGGCTTTCAGATGATGCGCCGTATCTGCAATAAGCTTGATTGCATAGGTTTCGCCTGCTCCGATATATACAGTACCGGAAACGCCGTCATTACTTTGTCTGACTTCTTGCTCCGTCTTTTCCATAAGCTCCACAATTTCCTCGGCACGCTTGCGAAGTATCATGCCCTCTTCGGTAAGGGTAACGCCTTTGTTTGAGCGGACAAGCAGAGTTTTTCCGAGTTCATCCTCAAGTTCCTTTAATTGACGTGAGAGTGTCGGTTGTGACAGAAACAGTCTCTCTGCTGCCGTAGAAAAGCTCTGTTCTCTTGCAACTGCGAGGAAATACCTCAGTACGCGAATATCCATACATTCAGCCTCCTTTTTCTATATCATATCACATCCGTTTATAACTGTCAAGCATAGCTGTATATTCAATATAGGTATTTGCTATTTTGAGAGAGTCGTGTTATAATGAAAACAACAAGAGATATGGAGGTGCCTATATGAACGAGAATATCAGGCAAAACCTTATCGACGCAGGCTGCGATGATAAGTTCATTGAAGAGTTTGCCTCCTGCATATGCGACGAAAAACAATGTGAGAAAATGCTTGCTGCACATCGGCGTGAACTTCTCTATGAAGTCCATGCGAAGGAACGATGCATAAGCTGTCTTGACTACCTTGTATTTATGATGAAGAAGGAGGGCTTGAAATGAAAAGACTGATAAGCTCGATTATAACTGCCGTAACAGTTATGCTTACTGCAACAGGCTGTGGAAGTTACACTGATTCAAACAATACACAGGCCGAAAGCCCTGCCCATAATTTAACAAATCTGTCTGCTGATGTAAAAGCGTCTGTAGCTTCAGATTATAAATACACGATACAGGATGTTATCAACTTGCAGGGCTTTCTGCTTTCAAGGCCGACTGAGGAAGACCTGACCGGAAAGCCCTATGATCTGACCGGTGATAATCGCTGGGACGTGTTTGATCTGTGCCTAATGAGACGTGAGATAGTCGATCATATGAACGCTCAAAGCGACACGCTGGTTATATACTTCTCCCGTACTGGAAATACTGAGAAAATCGCAGAGTATCTGATAGAACTGACTGATGCGGACAGCTATGTGATCAAAGCGGCTGTGCCTTATACAGATGCAGACATCAAATATCAGGACGATAACTGCCGAGCCAACATGGAGCAGAACGATAAGACTATTCGCCCTGAGATTGCAAACCCGATAGAATCTATCGACAGCTATGAGACGATTTTTCTCGGCTATCCGATTTGGTGGGGACAAGAACCTCGTATCATCGACACTTTCCTTGAAAGCTATGACTTTTCGGAAAAGACTGTCATTCCGTTCTGTACATCGGGCAGCAGCGGTATTGTGACAAGCGAGAAGAATATCGCAGACCTTGTGCCAATCGGTAATCAGCTTGCAGGCAGTCGTTTCCCTGCGAGTGCGACAAAGGACGATGTAAAGGGGTGGGTGGATACGCTGCCGCTGAACAATGAGAAGTCTGAGACCAAGCTTCTTATTTCTGTCGGAGATACTGAATTGACCGCAACGCTTGCGGACAATTCCTCGGCACAGGCGCTTGTTGAACAGTTGAAACAAGGCAACATAACAATAGATATGAGCGATTATTCTAACTTTGAAAAGGTCGGAGAGCTGCCGGAAAGCCTGCCGACAAATGACGAACAGCTCGATACAGATTACGGTGACCTGATCCTTTATCTCGGACATCGCTTTGTAATCTACTATGACAAGAATTCATGGAGTTTTACGAAGCTCGGACATATCGACAATATCACACAGGAAGAACTAAAGGCTATACTTGGCGAGAGTGATGTAACTGTCACACTTTCCCTGAAACAATAAGGAGGATACACTATGAAGAATGTACTCGTTATATCATCAAGTCTTCGTAATAACTCCAACTCTGAACAGCTTGCAGTTTCCTTTGCAGAGGGTGCTAAATCAGCTGGTCACGAAGCAGAAATCATTTCTCTGCGAGATAAAGAGATCAAATTCTGTATCGGCTGCCTTGCCTGTCAGAAAACACAGAGATGCGTTATGCACGACGATGCAGATACGATCCGTGAGAAGATGCTTCACGCCGATGTGCTTGTGTTTGCAACGCCAATCTACTACTACGAAATGAGCGGTATCCTGAAGACGCTGCTTGACAGGGCGAATCCGTTGTATCCATCTGACTATCAGTTCCGTGAGGTATATGCCCTTGCAGCGGCAGCCGAAGATGAGGAACACGTTCCCGAAAAGGCTTTTTCAGGTATTGAGGGCTGGGTAGACTGCTTTGAAAAGGCAAAACTGGTCGGCACACTGTTCTGTGGCGGCGTTACCGCTGTCGGAGAAATAAAAGATAACCCGAAACTGAAAGAAGCCTATGATATGGGCAGAAAGATCTGAGGAGGTACTGAACATGAAAGAAGAAATGCTGACTTTAACCACTGAATGGGACAAGACTTTCCCGAAGTCCGATAAGGTTGACCACAAGAAGGTCACTTTCCATAATCGTTACGGTATCACGCTTGCCGCAGATATGTATATCCCGAAGGGTGCAGAGGGCAAGCTTCCTGCGATTGCTGTCAGCGGTCCGTTTGGTGCTGTCAAGGAGCAGTGCAGCGGTCTGTATGCGCAGACACTCGCAGAGCGTGGATTTCTGACCATTGCATTCGATCCGTCCTTTACGGGTGAAAGCGGAGGACAGCCGAGATACATGGCTTCTCCCGACATCAACACGGAAGATTTCTCCGCAGCCGTTGACCTCCTCTCTGTGCAGGAAAATGTTGATCCTGAGCGGATCGGTATCCTCGGAATCTGCGGTTGGGGCGGTATGGCGATCAATGCGGCTGCTATGGATACCCGTATCAAGGCGACTGTTGCATCAACTATGTATGATATGACAAGAGTCGCTTCAAAGGGATATTTTGATTCTGAAGACAGCGAGGAGAAAAGGTATGCGAGTAAGGTGGCTATGAATACCCAGCGTACAAAGGATTATGCAAGCGGTGAATATGTCCGTGCAGGTGGTGTTGTTGATCCCCTGCCCGATGACGCACCATATTTCGTCAAGGACTATCACGCATATTATAAGACCGAGAGGGGCTATCACCCTCGTTCTCTCAACTCCAACGGCGGTTGGAACGTGATCGGCTGTATGTCGTTTATCAATATGCCGATATTGCAGTACAGCAACGAGATACGTTCCGCTGTGATGATCGTTCACGGTGAAAAGGCTCACTCCTGTTATTTCGGCAGGGACGCTTACGAGAATATGACGAAGGGCAGCAAATACACCGATAACAAGGAACTTCTCATTATCGAGGGCGCTTCTCATACCGATCTGTATGACGGCGGTGAAAAGAAGGTCATTCCGTTTGATAAGCTCGAAGCGTTTTATAATGAATACCTAAAATAAGGAGGTGCCGCAATGTCTGAAAAGATCGTACAAACCGCAGGACGAGATGCCCTCGGTGAGTTTGCCCCCGAATTTGCACATTTCAATGATGATGATATTCTTTTCGGGGAGAACTGGAACAATACCGATATTGACCTGAAAACACGGAGTATCATCACGGTAGTCGCTCTCATGTCGCAGGGCGTGACAAGCGCTGCCTTGAAATATCACCTGATGAACGCAAAAAATCACGGCGTATCACAGAAGGAAATCGCTGCCGTCATTACCCACACAGCATTTTATGCAGGCTGGCCGCACGCTTGGGCTGTGTTCAACCTTGCGAAAGGCGTATGGAACGATAAATCTCCTGAAATGACCGATAAGGACAGATTTCAAAATGAGATATTCTTTCCAATAGGCGAACCGAACCCTTACGGTGATTACTTTGTCGGACAGAGCTATCTTGCTCAGGTATCAAAAGAACAGCTTGCTATTTTCAATGTGACCTTTGAGCCTGCCTGCCGTAATAACTGGCATATCCACCATGCGAAAAGCGGCGGTGGTCAGATGCTGATCTGTGTCGGCGGTCGGGGCTACTATCAGGAATGTGGCAAGGAAGCGAGAGAGCTTCACCCAGGGGATATTGTGAATATTCCTGCGAATGTCAAGCACTGGCACGGTGCTGCTCCTGACAGTTGGTTCTCACATCTCGCAATAGAGATCGAGGGCGAGGACGGCAGCACGGAATGGTGCGAGCCTGTTTCTGATGAGGATTACAATAAACTGAGGTAAACGGAGTTAGTGAATGTAATTATTCACAGGAAGTAAAAATATAAGGCGGTGGTTGTAATAAAAGCACTGAAAATATGCAGGAAAGTCTTGCTTATTATTGTAATAGTTCTTGTTGTGATACTCATAATCGGCTTGCTGTTCCTGAAATTCTATCCTCCCATCGGAGATGCTCCCGATAAGGACAAGCAGAAGGAATATGCCGACAAGACAGATCTGTATTATGACAAGCAGTTTCACAACGAGAATGATTTTACAGTAATGACAGGAGATCAGGACAAAAAAAGCAGCAAGACCGTTCCCGATAAAAAACTGCCTGCCGTAAAGATCGAAAGCGTAGAGCGAGCTGCTGACGGAGAACTGAAAGTAACATGGCTCGGTCATTCCACCTCTCTTATACAGCTTGGAGATAAAAATATCTTTATTGATCCCGTGCTGAGTGACCGTTCATCGCCTGTGGGCTTTGCGGGACCGGAACGTTTTTCGGAACTTGCCCTTGAAATAGAGAACGTCCCCGATATTGATGTGCTTTTCATCTCACACGACCATTATGATCATCTCGATTACAATGTCATCAAGGCGATAGACGGCAGAGTGAGTCACTATGTTGTGCCGCTTGGTATAGATGTAATCCTCAAGGGCTGGGACGTTGACGAAAGCAAGCTGCACCCGCTGTACTGGTGGGATAGTATCGAGCTTGACGGAATAACATATACGCTCACTCCCGCACAGCATTACACGGGCAGAAATCCGCTGAAAATGAATGTCACCCTATGGGGCGGACTGCATATCAAAAACAGCGAACACAGCGTATATTATTCGGGAGATACGGGCTATTATGATGTGTTTGAACAGGTGTATGAACGATTTGGTGAAACAGAGCTTATGCTTGCAGATTCGGGACAGTATGACAGCGGCTGGGCTGAAACGCATATGTTCCCCGAACAGACCGTGCAGGCGGCGAAGGACGCTCACGCAGAATGGCTGATACCTGTGCATTGGGGAGCTTTCGTGCTTTCAAATCACTCATGGTACGATCCGCCGGAAAGAGCTGTCAAGGCAGCCGAAGAACAGGGCGTGAACCTTGCGACACCGAGACTCGGACAGACTGTAAGCTATGACGATATTTCTTCTTTCAATGAGCATTGGTGGGAGAAATATAAATAATATATCGGAGGAAACAGCTATGACAACGTCAACTCAAGAATTGCAAAAATTTCTCGACTTCATGAACAGCGGCAGTCAGGTCACGGCTGAATGCGGTGTTCATCAGACGATGCACAAGCTCAGTCAGGAAGCTATCCGTATCACAATGGAGATCAATAACCGCTATCATACTCCTGATGAGATCAACGCACTGATGTCGGAGCTTATCGGTGAGCCTGTTGAGGTCGGACTGTTTCCTCCGTTTTACACGGACTGCGGAAAGAATATTCATCTTGGCAAGGGTGTGTTCATCAATGCGGGCTGTAAGTTTCAGGATCAGGGCGGTATCTACATCGGTGACGGTGCGCTGATCGGTCACAACACGGTGCTGGCTACGCTGAACCACGGACTTCTGCCAGAAGAACGTCACGACCTGATACCGAAACCTATTCACATTGGTAAGAATGTGTGGATCGGCTCAAACTCAACTATTCTTCCAGGCGTGACGATCGGAGACAATGCCGTTATCGGTGCAGGCTCGGTGGTCACAAAGGATATTCCCGAAAACATGGTAGCTGTGGGAAGTCCTGCGAGAGTTATAAATAGTATAGGATGACTATAATATGAGTCTCTATTCAGATGCTCTATATTGTGTCAATAGACCACGGTCTATTGAAATAGCAAAAAAATGTGTCATATAAGTTGTTTTTTAGCTTTTGAAATATTGCTAATAAAAACAACACCCTATTGAAATATGAATGGAGCCGGTTACCCGGCTCCGTCTCATTTATATATACTTCCTTTCGTATTCTTTGAGTCTACGGTAGAAGGTGTTGGCACGCAGACCCATTTCTTTCTGGAACCATACAGCTGTAATAGCGCCGGACTTCCACTGCTCATACAGCTGACCGAACTTTATCCAGTCGATAGGTAAAGGTTGTCTTCCTTTGTATTTCCCTTGAGACTTGGCTATGGCTATACCCTCACGCTGACGCTGTAATGTCTGTTCTCGTTCGAGCTCTGAGAGCGCCGCAAATATTGACAGAACGAATCGTCCCTGCGGAGTGTTGGTGTCGATGTTCTCCTTGCTGCTTACAAGAGTAACCTGTTTTCGCTGAAGCACGTCTATAATGTTGAGCAGGTCTCGCGTAGAACGACCAAGCCTACTGATACTCTCAATATATAGGGTATCGCCTTCACGAACATACTCCAGCATGGCTTTCAGTTCAGGTCGTTCAGCATTCTTACCGGACATCTTCTCCGCGAATACTTTCTCTACCTGATACTGCTTCATCAGAGCTTCCTGACGAGCTGTCTCCTGATGCTCAGTCGATACACGGATATACCCGATTTTGCCCATTACCAAATACCTCCGTAGCAGCTTTCATACAGGCTTTCGCCGCACATATACTTTACGTCTCTGAGAGCTTCATGGAGCAGGTTCGTATCCATGAGCATTTCTTCTATCTCATCGCAGGTATAGCCATACTCGAGCAAAAGCTCTACATCTGCACTGTCAACGCCATAGCAGCCACAGTAGGCGAGAAGCATCTCTTCGTGTATATTATAATAGGAAGAATCATCATACCAGCTCATGTACTTGGAGCGGTAAAGCTTCGGTTCAAATTCCGAGCGTGTGATATCTCCGGTCTTGTCAATACGAATGATATCGCCCTCATCTGTTTTGATCCGTTCATTGGCGAACTTATGGAGTCCTACCTGTTTCAGCGCCTTCTTCATGATGCTTTCAGTGCTGGCGTATACATACAGCCCAAGCACTGGAAAGTGCAGCAGGCACATCGGGTTACTCCCTTTTATAATGTATAGGGAGTTCTGCTCGTCCAGTACCGTGAATGTGAAGCTCCCCTGCACCGTCTCAGCCATGTATCGCAGAGAATCGAAATCGAGCTTGTTCTTTGATTCTATGAGTTGTACTGCTATGTACGAGTCAGTTTCGATATTCGTTGCAGGGAGCTGCTTTTCCTTGCGCAGGGACTTATCATCGTACAGGCATCCGTTATGAGCGAGGCTCCACGAGACGTCGCCTGTTGTGCCGAAAAACGGATGGTTGTTGGAATTCTGCGATTTATCGCCCTGCGTTGCCATTCTGGTATGTCCCATGACCGCTATTGTTCCTTCCGGCGGATCAAAGTGTAGCTTGTGAGCCGGTTTCGGTCTCTTGTAGATAACGACCTCGCAGTTACGAACGTAGCTGATACCAGCGGCATCCGTTCCTCTCTCCTCCTCCGCATTGGCAAGCGCCTGGGTTAGTTTTCTCAACATTCTGTGGGGCATGACGCCCTCATAATTTAACCAACCGAATAATGAACACATATTTTATTCCTCCTTTGATCCTTCCATCGCATTTGAACGGTAAATATATGGCGGTTGGTAGTCCTGGGCTGTTTCCTTGAGTGCTTTTTCTAATTTGCCGACCAGCAGGGTCGCTACAAGGAATGATGCAAGCTTTAGAGCCTCAGTTGCAGGGCTGCCTGTTGGTAAAGAAATCGGTAATTTCGGTAATTTCATATTATATTTCCTCCTCGGTATTAGTTTCTTCGTTTACGTAGAGCTTACGCTCCTTCAAATAATGAATAAGCTCGGGAGCATTGATAGTTTCGACGAACTCGCTCCAGCTCATATTCGATATTGCGTCTTCAGTATGGACTAGTGCGACATCGCAGATAGTGTTGACAAGCTGAAGCACAGCGATAAAGGTGTTGTACTTCAGCGTACCTCTGAACAGACGGAACTCTATCGTTGCCCAGTTCATAAGATTGACGGCAGCGTATCTACCATTATTCCCTTTCTTCGCCTTATCCAGTATCTCACGTCCACTCTTCTCGTAGCCGTAGCGAGCCGCCCAACGATTAATTGAGTATTCGCTGCGGCGGCTGAATTTGAGAAGTTCATTCCAGTGGAGCTCCACGAACAAAAGAATGTGCCCAATCACGAGTTCTTGTTCCTCACAAGTATCACCAAGCGAATTGCGATTGACATGGATGTGAAGTCCACAGGTAGATGTCTGATGGCTGCGATATCCCAATGATATAGCCTTTTTCATTATCTCCTCCCACTGATAATTCTTGTGATAGTCAAGGCTCATCGGGTGGCTTACAAGCTCCATACCGTCGTCTAAAGAGCCGTCGCCTTTAATGTAAATATTCTCGTTGTCTCTGTTGGCGATAGCAAGTATCTCGTCGGCATTATCGCTGTCTTTGCCTGCCCCGTCTATCTCCAGCTCAACGCCGAAGAATCGATTGGAATCACCATACATGATAGGCTCAGGCTTGTAGCCGTAGTCGTGGATAGAGCGGTTTTTGTCAACTTCATCGTGATAGCATTCTGAGCAGTAGTCGTATCCGTCGAGATGATAAGCGTCATCCTCATGCAGTAATGCATCGCAGCAGGAACATCTTGTGTAGTGGTTTTCATAGCAGTGACGACAAAGAGTAGTATACTCATCACCGTAGCTATCATCGGTCCAGATTGTCTCACCGCATCGGTCGCATGTGGTAGTATGCCGCTCATAGCAGTCGGTACACACGATTTCACCATTAACCTCTTCGTAGTCTTCATCCTCGCCGATAAGTGCTCCGCAGTGAGAGCAGTATAGTTTTTCTTCCATTCTTAACCTCCGTAAAATAGTAGTGCCGCTCACGAAGGAGCGGCCTTATTTTCAATATTCGTTTGCAAGTAACATGGTGCTGTGATCGCCATCATCAATGATGTATAGCTTCTCTTTGATTGGAGTATCCATTGGGAGCAGGTACTCCATGTGATATTCCGGTTCTTCTGAACTGTGCGTTATCGACTGTAAACTGCCAACAGGTTTCAACTCGAATACCTGCAAGTAGTCCTTTGGAGCAGGCAATCGTTCTACACACTCCCACAGGAACAGCTGTAATTCAAGTGGGATAGTGCTGTCAACTCCGCAGGTCAGATATCGCTGCTGCTTTGCCATTGCGTTTCCTCCTTTCGTATATTTGAATACGCGCGTGTAGTATTCAAGGTAATAATATTTGTTTCAAAGAAGGAAACAATAGAAAAATCTCCGGTATGAAGATAAAAAACTGTTTTATGTACTACATTATAATGTGACGCCGGAGGCGGCTTGCTCTTAATATAAGAATTACTAGTAATGATTGTCTCTATAGTCATACATATGTATTCATATAGTCACATTGATATCATATAAAAGGAGAGATTCATATGGCACAGAATAAGCCAAAGAACAAGAAACACGAACACACAAAAGCGGCAGAAGAAATAAAGGATAAAACCGCTTCATTTCGCCTTACAACGAATGAATACAACATTATCAGAAAGAAGGCGGACGAAGCTAAAATGTCCATGTCCGATTACTTTTAAAAATCAGCGCTGAAGGACAATAGCAGGATCACCCCAGAGGTAATGGTGAAGCTCCAAAATGTTGCGAATGATGCAACTTCCGCTGTGCAGGAATATGCCCCTGAGAAGGCAGACGAAATTCAGAAAGGGGTGGATGCTTTATGGCAAATATTGATGTGATCCGAAATACTTATGGAGGTTTGCAGTATCTTGAAAATGCGGTTAGATACGTACAGGATGAACGTGCAAACTACCTGGACAGTTATGGTGTATCCAAGCATTCGGTTCCAATGGCTATGGATCAGATGGTCGCAACACGCCGCTATTTTGAAAAAGTCAGTGGTAACCCCCTCGTTCACGTCGTAATATCCTACGACGCCAGCGTTACTGACCTTGAACAAGCAGCTCAGTATGCCGCACAGTGCGCGGGTTACTTCACAAGCCGTTATCAGGTCATTTGGTGTACCCATAAACACGATACAACAAACGGCTCTCTCCACACGCATATCCTCATCAATGCAGTGAGCTATATCGACGGCAAAATGATAATCACCGGATATAACGAGATGAATGCGTTCTGCAATTATGTATCTCAGGTCACCGGACAGAAATGTCGTTTCTCGTTCGATAACAAAGCAACTTACTAAGGAACCTGATATTTTGGATTTTGGTATAAATATTATTTCTATGAATACACCTTCAGTATGAGAAACAAGCGATAAACAGCCAATAAATAGATTGTCTCCCCATATGGGGAGACGGCTGTTTGTCAAATCATAATTATTATTCTGAGACCTTGACTTACCCAGTTTTCTGTGGTATACTAACATCAATGAAAATTTAAGGTACTGATTTGAATACATTGCATCTACGGGTGTAGTGTGTCCAAATCAGTACCTTTTTGCTTTTTCAGCTACTTGACAAACCGCGTCGGGAGACGTTGCATAGAGCGCCGTGAGGCGCGCAGGACGGAGCGAGAGACTGCTTCGTCCAATCTTCGTCTTAAAATCGGTGCTTACAGATAGTATGCATTGCGGTTCGGGAGCTTCCCGGACTTGCGTACCTATAAGCCAATGGTTGCACAGCAGACGCCGAGCGGAGTGAATCAAAAACAAAGTCTCAATTATTTACAGGATCGGTAAACCCACGGAATGACAGTGTTTTCTGTCAGAAATATAGCCCCGATTTCGACATTGAGACAGGAGGAATGATTATGAGTACAGTACCCTTTATGGACCCTTTATTTGAACTGACACCGGAAAACTCTACAGAGGAGGAAAGGCTTGAGTTCCTCCTTGACCTTCTATCCTCTGATGACAGAATTAAGGATAGCCTTGATGATGATCTATTCGATTTTGAAGACGATGAAGACTTCACTACTGATGATTCCGATTCATTCGATTTTGAAGACGATGAAGACGATGAATTCTTATACTTATACGGGAGGAGTTCTTTTCAGGCGACTTTCGAGCCGAGAAAGCGCCAGATAGATGGACTGACAATGGAGAATGCAGAGTTCGCAGACAGGACATTCGGTAATTTTTATCTCGAAAACGTCACTTTCAATAATGTCTCTTTCAAAAACTGTACTTTTGACCGAATCTACTGCGAAATCGCAAAGTTCATACACTGCGAATTTGAGGACTGCAATATTAATTATTTTTCGGGCGAAGGATACGGATTCATTGACTGTATATTTACAAGATGCCATTGGCTCAGTAGTAACTGCATAGACGACTGCTATTTCTATAGAAAATGCGAGTACAACGACTGCCAGGTGGACTTCGACGAAGACTGAACGAAAGGGAAAGGTGTTTATATGGATAATAAGGATTTTGATATGATGAACCGTAAGCTCATTGACAATTATATTTTCCGTCAGAAAAATACTCAGATGCTCGATGATGACAGCTATCCCAACGGCAAGAAGTACCGCATATCACATTGGGATGAAAAGTTTGTTGGCAGAAACTTGTATACGCCTTTTCACAGGGATGATGTTATGAAGTATTCAAAAAATGATCTCAGAATGACAAAAGTAGGAAAGTTCAACCTCATCAATTTCACCCTCATTGATTTGAAGTTTGAGCGCATGATAGCCGAGCATTGCTCCATAATGAACGGCACTTTCAAAAATGTCGAGTTCTTCCGTTTCTGCATTAAAGGTAAGCCTCTTAGTGAAAGTTACGAAGCATTAAAGAACATACCATTTAAGAATAATGAGTACCACGAATACCGTAATATCGTCATGAACTGTAAGTTCGTAGACTGCACGTTCATGAACTCATACTCAGAGCATACCGACTGGATAAACTGCGAGTTTATCAACTGCACGTTCATCAACAGCGAACTCTGCTGCGAGGGCTCTCAGCAGCAGAACTGCAAGTTCACGGACTGCGATACTATGTATTTTAAGGCGTGAGGACTTGACAAATGCGGAAGTGAGTGATGTAATAAATGCAGATAATATTGAAAGGCAGGGCTGACGTGAATCAAGAGAATATAGTATCGCTTTTAAGGGGCGTGCTGTGTCTTCTTGGTTCCGGCAGCCCTTTTCTTGTTCTCAGTGCTTTTCCACTCAGGCTCTCTGCGGCAAGGCGTTGCTGTTTTTCACAAGCATCGAAAACTTAGGAACATAGTTCCGCTTGACCGCCCCTCAGCAGTATAAAGGGAGAATGGAGTATTATTATGGGAAACAAAAATGAGTACATGGGCAGAAATTTCGTTGTCAGCGATTTCGAGGTCGCGCCTTATTACCCTGACGAGTATGAGTATAACGGCGACCATAAATGTCACGGACAGATCATCGTGAACAAGCTGGAAAAGACTATAACTTTCAGACATGTTTCAGGCACTAAGCCGATATTCAATGTCGTTCTGGCTGTTATGGCTCTTAACAAGAATTGGTTTCGTGTATTCAATGCTGAAGAATGCGAAGCTAAGTATGAGAATAATATGTTGCTGATTAGAGACATACCGGCAGCGTATTATATCGCGCATATGGGAGAAAACGGGCTGCCTGTTATTGACCAGATAATCGAGCACGTCCCGTATTTCAAGGATGTTGAGGAGTTCACCCTGACCGAGCTGGAGTTTTATCTGCTCGCTGAATTCAAAAGTATGCTTTACTTTTCGTCTGACAGTCTTAAAGGAGACAGGAAAAGATTCGCGAAATACTGGGAATTCAGGTATATAAAATAGTGCTCAAAAAAAGAACGGCTTCCTTTATGGGAAGCCGTTGCTGTTATAATTCGATTTTGCACTTATAATTACCGCAGGAAGCGTAGGCGAGCGTGTCAACGCTCCTTTTGATACATCTGCATTTTGCGGCATTATCATAGCTCCACTGGTCGCGCAGATAGGGCTGGATATATCTGCAGGACGGGTCCCACCAATATTTGCAGAATGCACAGCACTTCACGCCTTTGATATTGACTACAACATTACTCATAATGCATAACCCATTATGATTTTTATAAGTTCATATTCTTCTTGAGATATTATTCCTGTTTTCGCCCATATATCAAATGGGATTTTTCCTAAAACCATATCTTTCTTTGCAACATCAACAGATGTATTTTTTGAGGCTTTTTGAATAATATCAACTAATTGCTTTTCTTTTCCCATGACTTTCGCTCCTTTATTTCAACCTCCGGAAACGGAGGTTTCTTACATTTACTTTCTTTGCACTGCGGACACGGATCAATCACGCACTTAACTAATCCGAGCTTATACGGGCATTTTAAACATTTAATCATAAGCCGCCTCCTTTTGCTGACAGACGTCTGCGAAAATGGTATAATAATTTGAGAACTGCCGCAAATTTCAACAATTCACGGCGTACTCAGCATGCATTTTATATGTATGATTTTAACACAAAAAGAGATATCATTCAACAGATTTTGATGATTGTTCACTAATAAGAAATAAAAATCAGCAGTTTCGACAAGCAAAACAGGGTTGCTTTGTTGCTATTCACAGTTTTAGCACGTCAAAATTATGGTCAAGGAGGAAGTGATATTGTTCGCAAAAGTAAGGACAGAAGTTGGAAGATCGGATGCTCGTTGTTAATTAAAGATGTATTGAGTAATAATTGCAAAAGAATGATAATTGCTGTGATTAGTCGGTAGCAATACGAATACATCATTTAACAAATTACATAATCATTCAGAATTATTTTTAGAAAAGTATTGCATTAAGGTCAAAAAAATGATATAATTCAAATACAATAGCTGTGATTGTTGACAACAAACTCGCGATATGTAGAATATAACTATTCAGTTCGACGAATGAACGGTATAGTGGTATAAAGGAATAGTATTAATGACTGATAATGCAAGTTCAGATGATGAAAAAATGATAGCTCATAAAATGCTCTTAAGTCTAAGGTGAACGAGTATGTTGAGCATAATCAAAACGTATTCCCAACTAGGGCTAAACTGCTTCCGTGTGATAACATGGAATGTTCAATTTTCTCATAATACATTACTTCAAGTCTTAAGCGTTTAAGGCTCAGGAAAGCTTAATCAATCTAGTATGCTAAAGGGGGCAGATTGTAGAATGCTAAACGAGAAAGATGCTCTTCATGACCTTATTGCTTTTCTTGAATCAAATAGTGATATAAAGGAACGTTATCTGGCTGACATTGAAAAATTCCGTCATCAGCTCGAACAGGCTAAGCTCGATCGCTACAGGCTCGGTGTAATAGGCGTTACAAGCTCGGGCAAATCTACCATGATTAATGCCATTATGAAAAAGAAACTGCTGACTATGGCTGTTCAGCCGTCATCCAGTCAGCTTGTTACCTGCTCAAAAAGCGACTATGATCAGGTGACGGTATATTTCGAGCAAAAACCTCCGAAGATTGAGCGAGGGAAAACACTCGACAAGATACTTGAAAAATACGGTGATGAACGGTTTAACCCGGGGAATAAACTCGGCGTCAAGCAGCTTGAAGTCTCCTCGCCCAGATTTGCTTTTTCAGAGGAGATACTCCTCATAGACAGCCCGGGACTTGACGCCTATGGTTTTGAAGGACATGAAAAGCTTACGATGAACAGCCTGCTCCCGACTGTCGATTTCTGTATTTTTGTTACGACCTGCAAGACAAACAGCGACGAAAAAATGCAGAGTGTGTTGGATACGATTGCTGATTATGACTGCCCTCTTATAATAGTACAGAACATGATAGATTCTCTCAGACCAAGCCCTGATGGAAAAAAGACCGTTAATATGGTTGCCGAGGAGCACTGTCAACGTATCCAGAGAATAATAAACGGTTCAAGAATAAAGGATAAGAGCAGTGTCCGTATCATTCAGATATCCTCAAAGCTCGCATTGGAAGCCTATACCGACTTAAAAATGTCTGCTGATGCCAGGAAAGACAGCCTGAAAAAATCTAATTTCAATAGTCTTATCAAGGCAGTCAACGAAATATTCGATATGATAAGACCAAAAATCGAGCATCGCAGACTGTCGGCTCTGAAAAAACAGATTGCTTCTATCGTCAGCGATGCAAAAACCGACCTCCGGGCTAATGAAGAGGAAATGGCTTCGCTCAGATTTGAATATTCTGGCTATAATAAAAGTATAGAAAATAATTTTTCATCGACTCAGTCATCACTTGAAGCCATAATAAATGTGCTTGAAGCCGAAAAAGCGAGATATCTTTCAAGGAGTTCAGATTTTACCGATACTGTGCTTAGGGAGATAACCTCTTCCTCAGACAAAGCTGGAAAGAATATAATAAACACGACAAACAAATTCAGGGATAATATAACAAAATACTGCGACGTCTTTGGACTTGATGCGAGACGCCTTCGTGTACTCGACAGCTTCGGAAGCGTTCCCAGCCTAAAAATACACACGAAAAAAACAAGTACCCGTGTAAAGAAAAAGTCATTCGGCTCAGGTATTTCCCGTTTCTTTGGAAAAATTTTCCGTCAGGATGACTGGGGCTATGAATATGTTTCCAAGGATGTATACGACCATACAAAAACCAGAGAAAGTGTGCTAAACTTCTACGACAGCATCATTGCCGTGTACAGTGCTTCATGCGAAAAATGGCAGGCATCTGCTCAGACTCAGGTAAATATCCTTCTTGAACAGTATCAGAACCGATATGACGCTTACGAAGCCAGAAAGCAGAATCTGCTTGATGCCAAAAAGACACAGGCTGTCATCAAAAAGCTTGAAGGCCTTATGCAGTCTATTCCTGAACTTGCCCCAAAGCCGTATGAAAAAAAACTGACCATAGAAAAACCAGATCTTCAGAAGAAAATGGTATTTACATCCATCAGCAAGACCGAATATGCCATCACTTTGCTTGCTGAAAAAATACGTATTAACCTTCATAAGAGTATCTTCAGAACATTCACAGAACTTGAACGCTTCAAAAATGTAATTGTAATTTCATGGGATACTACAAGCGTAGAGATGTTTGTTAAGCAGAGCTTCAACAAATCACCGCAAAAGTTAGATGAGGGAATAAACCATTTAACTGATTTCACCGTCATCATCAAACCTGATGAAAATATCTCAGAGCTTATCAATAGATTATCAAATAAGGAAAGTGTATTCTTTGTCCTGTTCAATACAGCTCAATTCGGCTCAGGACTAAGCGATCTGAGTAGATCAGGAATGAACAGGATGCTATTCGAAAAGGATAATGTGTTCTTTGTGATACAGGATCTTGCAGAGCTGATTGTCGGAGACGGCATCCGTGAGGGTATCGGCAACATGCTGACTATCCCTGAAAAGCTCTCAATGAAAGCAGCTTTAAGGATAATGGTGAATCATACTAACCCGATATACAATATGACTGCTTGTCAGATACAGCTCACCCCGTGCATCACCCATACTGATGAAATAGAGTTGCTCAATGATATACAGCAGAGATATCCATACCTTAGAGACCCGCAGATTGACAATAACCTTTCTGAGATTATAAGCGGGTTCAAAACAAAGGAGTCTTACATATGATAAAAAACAAAAAGAATGGAAATTTCTCCTCTGCATCAAAAAATGCGGCAGTAGCCAAGAACTCTGCGAATTCTGTACTGGTACAAGCTGAGGAGGAGACCGTGGAAATCATCAGAACGCTTTGCGATGCAATCTCCTCTGAAATAAACGACAGTATCAGCAGACTGGAGAGTTCTATAAAGGAAAACTGTAGCAGCGATGCGGATGCTGAGATCAAAAAAATAACAAAGAAGCTTTCTTCCATTGAGGATAAACTCGACGATATCAGCAGCAATGTCAGCAGCTTGAAGACCTCGGTTGAGCTGATAAAGTGTCAACTCTCATCAAATAATAATATCGCAAAGAATGGAGCCAAAAAATGAAGCTGAACGAATATCTTGAAAATCAAAAGCTGTCCGCACTTCTGGACTGCTATAGCTTATCGGACGGTGATGTCCCGAAGAGCGTGATGCTCAGAAGCATATATGACCATATGAAGAATGGCAGGATGACTGTTCCCGTTCTCGGTATGCAGGGAATGGGCAAGAGTACACTGATAAACAGTATCCTCGGCAAGAACATTCTCCCGAACGATGCCGATGAAACCACTTGCGTCCCTGTTGAGGTATGCTACGGTGAGGATGAGTATGCCGAGGTCTTCTTCAAGAACGAGAGCAATGTCAAGATAGTCCATTCTCGTGAGGAGCTTAATTCCTATGTTGACAACAATGAGAATCCCGCAAATAAAAAACTTGTCAAAAAAATAGTCCTGTATGATAAGCTTCCCCTTCTGAAAAGTGGAATGGTAATAGTTGACCTTCCAGGCGTCGGCAGCCTTACAACGGAAAATGCTGAGACGACAAAGCAGTATATACAAAATTTGTGTACGGCTATTTTTGTGATACCCACTACGCCAACAATCAGAAAGCAGGAGGTCTTCTTCATCAAGTCTGTCTGGTCGCAGTTCCCGACAGCTATTTTTGTTCAGAATCTGTGGGATGAGAGCCCACGTGAGCTGAAGGAATCAGTTGAATACAATGACCTTATGCTGAAAAAAATTTCGGGTGAGCTCAATAACAGCTATGACAATGGCATCATTGTCGTGAACGCATACAACGCACTTATCGGAGCTATAAAAAATGACAGAAAGGCTATGGAGGAGGCTAATCTCCCGAGACTGTTGGATGAGCTTGAAAGGCTTTCGAATGAATGGTGGGCACGAATGGAACGAAATATGTATGTGCGACTCAAGTTTGAACTGATAAACGTCAGGGATACGATAGGCAAGCGTCTCCATGAACTCGAACTTACAGACGAACAACTCCGTGAAGAACGTTTGAAGGAGCTTGAAAATTTCAACGAGCAGACAAATAAGTTGAACAGAACATTTCGGGAAATTGATGACTACATGGATGATGCCGGAGAAAAAATCAGAAAGCTTTCAAAAAAGAAGGCGGATGACTGTGCCTCAAATATCAGGAAGGATGTTTTCAGACTCATTGATTCTGGCATTGTTGATGGTCCGCAGCTCACCGCGGCTTTCAAGGATTTTCAGGATGAGTACGTTCCAGAGGCACTCGATAGTATGTTTGTCGAATTCCAGCGTATAAAGCTTGACATCGACGAAAAATTCGATGAGCTCGGAAAGATCACTATGGAAAATGATGCTAATGTCAACACGTTCAGCTTTGAAAACGGAGATGCTTTTAAAATCGAGAAAGCTTTTGCTCCTGCAATGGGTATAGCAGGAAGCCTCGGAGGAGTTGCTGTCGGAAGTTTGGCGTCAGGTGCAATAGCAGCAGCTCTCGGTGTGGAAGCAGTCACACTGACTAATCCTGTGACCTTGCTTCCTGGACTGGCTGCTATTACTATCACTGTTGCAATCGGCTTTATCGGTGGAGCAATCGGAAATGCCGCAAAAAAAGGGGTTACAAAGTCGAGAGGTGAAAAGACAAAGGAGGAGCTTGCTCCGTATTTCGACAAGATAAGCTCAGGCATTTATGAAGCGATCAACAACGGATTCTCAAAGATAACAGAAAATGTCAATTCGGCTATAAAACAGTTCAAGGATGACAGAAAACTCCTCATACAGCAGCTTGAGGAGGCTGTATATTCCGCAGCTGACAGCACTGTCGACGACAAGCAGGTACTTACGGATGACATGAACTGTATTGAAGCTTTCATAAAGGAGGTCAGTGAAGATGAAGGGAATATCTGAGCTTAAAGCAAAGCTCGATAAATTAGAGCCTCTGATTGAAACGGCAAATGATGAAAAACTCACCGTGCTGTCTAAGTTTTTGGCTGAACGCATAAACTCACCCGAAAGCTTCGTGACCTTTCTCGGAGAGACAAGCAGCGGAAAATCTACCCTTATAAACGGTCTTATCGGCAAGCCGCTGCTTCCTATGAAGGCTTCGCCTACAACAGGTGCTATATGCGAGATTATGTTCGCCGATGACTGTAAGGATGATGGCTTTTTTGCGATAAACAAGGACGCTACGATAGAAAAGCTGAAAAAGTCCGACTGCATTACCCTTATAGAGTCTCCCGACAAGAATCTTTCAAGAGTCAGGATAGTCACGACCTCACCCGAAATCGAACTTACAAATCTCCACATTTTTGATACGCCAGGGTATGATTCAATCGTCTCCGAACATGAGGAGATATTGAAGGAATTTTTACCGAACAGCGATGTTGTGGTCTATACCATCTCATATAAAATAGGCATCCAGGAGAATGACTATGTCTTTCTCGGCTTCATGAAGGAGCTCGTCCGCGATGATGTGGACATCATTATCGTTGTAAACCGCTGTCCTAAAGGCACAGACGAGAACGATCGCCGCATCAGAGAGATAAGGCAGTATATGAAAGATATTCTCCTGACAGATGTAAAGTGCTTTACAGTCGAAGCGGCAACAGCTGAGAACGGAGAGTATCCGCTGCCGTATGCAAAGGATGTGTGGACACATATTGGCGAAACAGTCAGCTCGGAAAATCATATGAATATGCTGTATGAGGCGTTTGACAGCTATATATCAGAGTTGTATCTCAACTGCTGTGACGTGATAGAGAAACGGTATGTCATGTCCCGACTCGATGCCGAGGAACTGGATTATTTTATCAGCGAACAGAAGGCAACTGCCGAAAGAATAAAAAAGGCAGTGGACAAATTTATTGTCCCCGGATTTGACAAGATAATGAAGCAGCTCCCTGACAGGATACAGAAAGCAGCAGATGCGGCTGAAAGAAATATCATCGCTCAGATAGATGCAGCTCCCAACGGTAAAATGGAGGAGATGCAGGCATATGTAAATTCACATCTGCTTCCATACTGTATCAAACAGGAGTCAAAGGAGATACAAAACTTCATAGAGCTTAAACTTGAAAAAATTAATCAGGAAGTCGATGATTATCTCAATAAGGAAGTAATCGAATTCACCAACAAAGTATCAATAAGGCTTTCGACCCACAAGGAGCTTGCTGCGCGGAATACTGTCTCCAAAGTGACGAACAGGTTAGGCTATAATGCTCTGCTTTCGTATTTCAGAGGCTTCGGCGGAGCGGGAGGCGCAAATGCCGGAATCGCAAATGCAGCCTCTCATCTCCTGAAAAAATTCGGTAACATCTTTGGGAAGACCTTTTCAAGAGAGACCCATAATACGCTGAAACATATTCTCTCAAAGATAGGTGCAACCTCAATGAAATCTGTCGGAGCAGCCTTGACTGTTATAATAGAATTGGGCATGGTGACGTTAGATTATAATACATGGAAAATCAAGATGAAGCCCAAAATCCGCGAGGCTGTCAAAAAATGGAGAGACGAGACCCTTCCAATGATCGTATCAGACCTTGAAGAGCTTAAAGCTCAGAATATCGGTTGCATTGAGAATATTGCAGATACCTTCAGCAATACCTTTGAAAAGAATATTGCTGAGCAAAAAGTAGCAGATGAAGAAATACTGTCACAATTAAAAATGTGTGACGATATCGGTATAATAATAGGAGTGACAAGAAATGAAAGGATTTGAAGTAATAGAAAACAACAGGAACAGTCTTCAGCCCGAGGTAATTCAGGACGGTGATATCATCAAGTCGGGTAGAAAGCTTGCTGATGCAGCTGCTGACAATTTTGAAAACATACTGAAGCTTGCCTCAGAAATCGCAAGTATACAAAAAATGAAAATGCAGAATGAATGTGCTATATCTCAGATGAAGGAAACAAGAGAGATGCTGCTTTCAGAGGCAAAATGTTATGCCATTAAAAAGGAGGCAGATACAAGAAGCGTTGTTGAAAGAATGGAGGTCATCCGTTCTATGATGAATGATTTTTATAAGTATAGCTCTCAGAATATGACAGGTGAGGTTTTTTGTCAAATAATCACCGAGATTGTCAACCAGATGGGGAAACTGGAAAATGATAAATGACAATGGACTGACGGAACTTCTTCTGAGTGCCGTTATGGATAAGATTGAGCAAAATGAGATTGACCGTTTAAGAGATGAATTTCAAACTCTTCAAAGGGAAGCTGCCAGAGCACGCAGAGAACAGAAAAATGCTGATATAATGCAACTTGCTGGATTAAAAACAGAGCTTGCACGGTTTAAGTATACTTACAATAATATCGTTAAAAAAACTGGAGAGACTATCCCCGCATTAGAAAGCTATATTAGGGATGTCAATAATATGATAGTGCGCATTTCCTTTAATAAAAATCATTGAAACATTAAATCACTTTTTGAGCGACTTTCTTATTCAAAAGGAAAAACAGCATAATACGCTAACTATAACACAATCAAAACTGAATGGAATAGTCCTTTCTTGAAAGCTACTATGGAGGTGGAGTATAAGTAAGACAAAGATTAAAGAGTGTTACCATTGGGATTGGTATTGGCTTTCTACTGTCGGCGAGGGGCTCCCTACTCATGTAATTACACTGAAACAAATATCTGATAAAAAATGCAGGTGTTCTTAAGGAGGATTCCTCGATACTCGCATACTATGCGCTTGTATCAACAGCTTCCGGTGACATCCCAACTATGAAGGAGTTTATGGCTCCGAAGAAAGCATAATACTTGATATGAAGATGCCTCCCGTATGGGAGGCGTCTTTTTTATGTTGCGTTTATGGGGAGGCTGGCTGTTTATCTGTTTAATTCATCTAAGTAAGCAAGTGATGGTAGCCCTTAAAAATGACTATGTATCTTCCGTATAAATAAGACTCTGTGGAAGATTATATCATCTTCTCCCACAGAGTCTCATATCTTGCTTGTACAGCGGTTTTATTCCGTTATTATGATTCCGCCAAAATACTCAGGATTCCCATCCTTATCGCTCAAAACAAAGCTTCTTGTCGAGCATACAACATATGTACCATCTGTCTTCCTAGCGCGATAGCGTATTGCTCGAAGTTCTGCATTTCCGCATAAAACGGCATCAACAGCTCCGCGGTATACTTTTATATCTTCTGGATGTATATGTTCCTGCCAAAGAACGTCAGCGTGGTACATATACTCCGATTTCATACCAAAATCATCTACCAACGGAAGAGACCAGCGTGACAGATCATATTTCATATCATTCAGGAATACATAACCGCCGCCTGATGTAGTATATAAAGCTCCGAACAATCCGTCCAGCAAACGCTTTCTTTCAGCAGTGATAGGCGTATCCGTCTTTTCCGTATCCATGAAGTAGTCCTTCACAAACAAGGATTTCAGTTCTTTCTTATTGACATACATTTCTTGGTCAGCTCTATCAAGAACACTATCGAATGTATCTCCAACTTCAAAAATCGCCATTCCGCTGGCTACAACAGGATCAGAGCGAGAACGCTTATTGGCTAATGATTCCTCACGCAGCTTTTCTAATAGAGATTCCCGATCATTATAATCCCGTCCATCAAGTATTACAACAAATTCATCTCCGCCGATGCGGAATACAGGACTATGCTCATATATCTCACAAATCATGCGGCTCGTTCTCATCAATGCCTCATCGCCAAAGCTATGACCTCTTGTATCGTTGATCAACTTGAGGTCGTTCATATCACACATTACGATACCGAAATGGAGATGTTCCAGAGCTGAACTGATTTTAATTCTAAATTCCTCAGTATATTCAGCAAAGGCATTCTTGTTTCTTATTCCGGTCAGAATATCAAGTCGTGCCATTCGCTGTGCAGAATGAAGATTTCTTTCACGTTCCTCACGTTCTTGGATCTCATCCTCTATATTTTCGAGACAGCAGAGTATATGTTCATTATCCTCGCACATAATCTCGAAGTGACGTACATGGATGATTTTTCCGTTAATTATCAGTCTATATACAGCCGAATAAAAGCGATTGTCCCTTAAATGTTCAAGCATAGCAGATTTATTATGTAGACTGATCACCAGATCAAGATCGTCCGGATGAATGCACTTTGGAGCATTTTTTTGAGAATCAGTGAAAAAATCATTTCCATTGCTGGGAACGCCGATTTTCTCAAGCATATTTCCGGGATTATATTCGGTATACTTTCCGGTCGCTATTTCTACATAATACAAACTGTCGAAGTGCTTTGTCAATGCAAGACCAATTTGATTAAGTGCTTCTTGATTCATATTCATATGTTCCTCCTTGTTCGCAGTAAGCTGCTGGTTTTCATCAGGTTTACCTTGTTCAAAAGAAACTCATATTGACCTTTTTCTATATTATAACAGAATTATACAGCCATGTCTACATTGATTACGCCTTTTTTTCAAACTCGGCAGATTCAACAAACACGGTAAATTGGAGTTTCTTTATATTCGGCGTATTGACCTTTTCTGATATATAAGCTATCAAATGGATGAGCTTGTTTGAATTCCGGTATGGAACAATGCTGCTCGCGGGAGATATAAATGCTTCACCCTTGTGTCATCTGTAACAATAGGGACAGTTCGTCCCTATTAAGCGTACCTGAGCATTATGTTGTAAAGATACGTCAGATATACCGCAGGATAGCCAAGAAGCTCCACCCCGACCTCAATCCCCTGACAGAAGAGCATGAAGAACTCATGGAGCTGTGGCGCCGCAATGTTACTGCATACAACTGTAACGACCTTAAAGAACTTGAAGAGATAGAGGTGCTTGTAGACAAGGCTCTTAAAGACCTCGGACAGGGCAAAACTGAGATATCAATACCTGATATCGACTTCAAGATTGAAAGGCTGTATGCGGAGATCGAGAAGATAAAAACTACCGATCTGGCATCGAAGCATAAATACTGCGGAACGCATATTTTATTCAGACCTCTCGGTGAAGAATGTATAAAGGCGGTAGCGGAGCTCACAAAGCTCGATATCAACATTATCCGGACACTTCCAGATTTCTGCTGTGCGGTAATGGGAGCTATCTACAGCGAGCACAGCAAGAGGAATATACAGCTGGAATCTGCTGTAATTGGTGAGACATATCGCCCACCATACGTCGGGAACTACGATAAAAATGAATAAAGTGAGCGGTCCTGTGCCGCTCTCAAAGCTCAATTAGACAGGAGGTGATGATATGGCAAAGAAAGCGCAAAGGATCACGCTGTACAAGCGTATATGGTGCAAGGTTCGCTACTGGCAAGCTCTTAAAGAAATCAGTGATGCTGAGCTTGCATCTTATCTGCAGGTCGGTGAGAGGACGCTCCATGAGTACGACAAGTCCGCCGAGAACGTTACCCTCGGAAGGGTGGATAATCTCTTGTACATAACGGGGATGGAACTTGACGACCTCATGGCGTTGTAACCCTCTTTACATTTAATGCGAAAGGTGGTATAATGAGTACATCGTTATACTGCCTTTCTTCCTATAGAAAGGCTGATAATCATGAAATCGAATATAACAATGAAGGTACAGCAATTGCCTAATGGCAAGTTCCGTAAACAGATTACCTATGGTAAAAAAGCAAACGGAAAACCCATGAGGAAGTCCATTGTCGGTGATACGGAGTTGGAGGTAATCGTTGCAGTTGAAGAGTTTAAAAGGCTCAATGTTGATGTTACCCCATCTAAAATCACTGTTAAAGAAGCGGTTGAGGCATATATCGACTCTAAACGTAATGTTATCGCTCCTACAACGCTCTACGGATACGAGGTTGCTGCAAAGAACAGGCTCCAAGCAATATATGGATTCAATATTACTGACATCAAGACAATCGACGTTCAGCGTGCAATTAATATAGATGCTGAGCACGGGCTCGGCTATAAGTCTATAAAGAGTGGGTACGATTTAGTTAGGAGCGCTGCGCTGTTATTTGATGTTGAGCTTCCTTCAATCCGCAAACTTAAATTACCTCCTAAGACGGTAAAGGAAGAACTTCCGGACCTTAATAAAGTGCTGAAAGTTATTATAGGATCCAGTGTTGAACTTCCATGCCTGCTCTCAGTGTGGTGTGGTGGTATGAGAATCTCGGAAGTTCGCGGTCTTCAATTCGGAGATATCTATGAGGACGACAATGGTAGATACATAAAAGTTAGACGAACAAGGGTTTGCATCAATGGTCATGATACTATACAAAATCGCAATAAAACAGAATTATCTACCCGCGATGTTCCTATTCCCGACTATATCTATAACCTCATTCAACATTTACCTCACAACAGTGATACCGATTTTATAGTGAATGAGAATTATGGTGCTCTGAAACGACGCTACGACAGACTCCTCAAAAAACACGGTTTAAAAATGACTTTTCACGACCTTCGTGCCCAGTTCGCAACAACTATGAACGGACTCGGAGTCGAGAAAGAAGTCCTTGAAAAGCTTGGAGGATGGGCCAACTCTAAGGTGCTTGATGCTGTCTATATAAGAACTCCCAAGCAGAGAGTTCGAGATAGTCTCAAGGTATTCGACGAATATATGTATGGTGTTATCCGCGATACTCGTACTGAAAAAAGTGATGGTGCGGCATAATTATAAATGCACACGTGCTGCACACAGTTCATTATACAGAGTTGATAATCCCCGAAATATGGGCAAAAAAAGATGCAGGGTATAGAAGCTTCAAGTCCTTCTGCCCCTGCCATATGTTCATGACTAAAAGAATGACATGCCAAAAAAAGCCCGAATATTCGGGCTTTTTTGCTGCCCAAATTCAGAAAAAATTTCTTAAAAAAATGAGGGATGACATTGGGGTGTTTTAAGGCTTTTTAGGGAGTTGAACCCCCACAAAGGTAGTTTTGGAGCTCTTCAAAGGTCGATATACCGGCTAATCTCAGATTTTTCAGCTAAAAATAGTACACAAAGTTTCGGACTCGGTTTTAGTGGTTTTCACGAAATGTGAAAACGCTGGAATCGAGTCCCTTTTTATTTTCCTCAAAAATATATGATAGAACACCTATCATTTTCTTAGCCGTTTTCAATGGCATCAGTGGCAGGTCGGGTAACTATGCCACCAGGGACAGCAAAAGCCGCTGCGGAAGTTTTTTGAGCCTCCTGTGCCAGATACATAGACAAAGCAGATCACGCCTGCTGTCTATGGAATAATTCTGCCAGGAGGAAGAAAATATGAACAAATACTCTATGAGCGGTAAGCTGATGCATAAAGCTTCCGATCACAACACCAAACGCTGTGTGGTTGAGAAATGGGTATTCCTGCCTCACTCAGACTTTGAAAGACTGAAAGCAAATCCGTATCAGGAACATGAAGCTATAACCGCCGCCAAAGACCTTATGTTCGAGGACGAGGAAGCATATCACTGTATTATGCTTCTTGACGAGCACGGCGCTGATTCTCAGTTTGAAGCGTGTATCCACTGTCACGGAGTCCTCATTCTTTTACCCATAAAAAATTTTTTTGGAGAATTTTCAAAAAAGTGTTACAACCTGAGTTCACTGTGCGTTTATATGCACTCTTCAACTCTGACCTCTACGAAAATCAGCCATTTGGCAATTACATCATCGGCAGTCCAGCCTTCTGGGGACTCTATTATGATTATCCTGGTCTCAATCCAGAGGAATATGAGAAAGACTACGGATACTTTGACAGAAATGAAAAGCTCATCAAAAGCGTGTTCCTATGTGCAGGATCACAGGAGGATCCTGACTATACAGATAGTTACAACGGACACGACACAACGCTTGAAGGTGTTGCAAAGCTGAAGGAACGGTTTGAATCTCATGGCGCAGATCTGACATACAAGCTTTATGATTCACACCATTATCAGTATATTCCTGAAATGCTGATCGAATATCTGAAAGAAAAATATCCCTGCTGATTGATTATGGAACTTCATTTCTTGTAAGCACCAATCAAACATAGCCAATTAAAATGCAACGCCGAGGAGATTCCTCGGCGTTTTTTCATTACCTTTGAAATATCAAAAAGATATGAGATCAATGTATCAATGATCATATAAGGATATCAGTTCAACTATACAGAATAATCAAGCCTGTATTCAGCGAAAATGCTGAATACAGGCTTTTACGTTATCTGCAAAAAGCAACACAAATCAAAGTCAAAAACAGCAATAATTCCTTGACATTTTTTATAGAATTTGTATAATAGATATTGTAGGAGCAGCTGCTAAATGCTGCTGCAAATCGGCAAATAATAATTAATGAGGGGAAATTATTATGAAAAGAAGGTATAAAGCAAAAACAAGACTTTTCAGAGCTCTTGCGGGAAGCGCAATGGCTGCTGCTATGGCAGCTTCTTCCGCAGCGGGAGTTCTTGCTCCCATGAGCGCAAACGCAGGCGAACTGCTCGGAGCTACCGATTTCGAGGACGGAGTCGGCTTGCCGTGGCATACCTGCTCGTCAGCTCCCGCATTGCAGAGCTTTGAGATCGAAAACGGAGCATATACTGTCACGGTCAAGAACAACAACGGAGGCGAAGGAAGATGGGATCTTCAGTTCCGTCACAGAGGTCTTATTCTCGTAGCAGGTCATAAATACCACGTTCACGCAGAGATAACTCCCTCCGAGGACGGCACTATTTATACCTGTATCGGCAACTACGCCGATAATGCCGAATACTGGAACGATACGGGAAACGGCGACTGGAATCCGTCAAAGCTGACCAAAGGCGAAACGTTCATTATTGATGCCGATTTTGTGGCGGGTAAAGGACCTTCCCCATTTCAGGATGGTCCTGCTCAGTGGACATTTATGTATGCCAGCTCCAAGGGAACGAACAGTGAGGCTATATACGGTTGGACAGATACAGGTATGCCGAACGGCTCTACGCTGACATTTGACAATATGTCACTTCAGGACTTAGACGGCTTTGGCGTTGAGCCGAGCGATAATGAGTACGGGATAATCCGCCCGAAGTCGAACGTCCGCCTCAATCAGGTCGGCTACTACAAGGGACTAAGAAAGTGCGCGTCATACACCACCGACGACTCAAAGCCGCTTGAATTCGACGTTTTTGATTCCTCGGACAAATCCGTATATCACGGAACGTCAACGATAATATCAGACGACTACGATTCGGGAACTCCCAAGACCACGAAGTCCAAAACCTACGGCGGAAAAGCCATTACAAAGTATAAGGACAGCGGCGAATACGTACACCTTCTCGACTTCTCGCTGCTCCAGACAGTCGGCGACGGCTACTACATCGTCGTTAAGGACAGCACAGGCGTTTCGGGTACGCAGTACGGCATACTGGAGAAGGCATTCGACACGGAAATTGACGGCGACAAGGTCATGTGGATGAACTGGAAGACAGGCAATAAGTACCAGATGAACAAGTCCCACCCGTTCAGCATTTCTGATACGCTGTACGACGGACTTCTCCGCGATTCGATGAGCTATTTCTATCAGAACCGCTCAAGCGTTCCGATAGAGGGAAAGTACATAAAGAACGGCGACGCCGCTTCTCTCGCTCACGATAGGTACGGTCACGATCCCGATACAGCCTATGTCCAGCCGAATTGGGTGAAGTCTTACTCCTCCGAATTCGACGGCGACAAGACCTACGACATAACAGCCACGAACGGCTGGTACGAATCCGCTAACCACAGCAAATGCGTCATCAGCGGCGGCTTCTCCGTGTGGACACTACAGAATATGTACGAGATGTCCAAGCACCTCGAAGTTGACGATAAATGGGCAGACGGCAAGTCTATGCTCATTCCGCAGGACAAGAACAACGCCGAGGGCTCACCCGACGTCCTCGACGAGGCGAGAGTCGAGCTTCAGTGGATGTTCGACATGATGGTGAAGTCCGACGACCCGTACTTCGGCGAGGACGCAGGTCTCGTATACCACAGGATACAGGACCATAAATGGACAGGTCTCGCTATACACGCATGGGCGTATGAGGGACAGGGCAAGGTGACCCGTATCGTCAAGCCGCCCACGTATTCGGCTACGTTCAATATGGTAGCGTGTGCCGCGCAGGCAGCACGTCTCTGGAAAGGTATCGACGACGAATTCGCCGCAAAGTGCCTTGAAAACGCAGAGACAGGACTTGCTGCTGCTGAAAAGCTGAAAGCAAACTGGTATGACATAAACGGTACTTCCGCAGAGCAGAACGACGTTAAGGGCTTGAACAAAAGAGAGGGCGATGTATATTTTGCTTCTCTTGATCAGGCAGTAGAAGGCGACGCATACGGCGACTCTTACGTAACAGACGAGTATTACTGGGCACTCTGCGAGCTCTTCGCCACAACAGGCAAGCCCGAATACTACGACAAGCTGAAGGTCTACAAGAACCTCAACGACCGCTCGGGAATGGACAAGGCTTTCGGTATGACAGCCAGTATCAGCGGCGGCGAGAATGACGGCACGTTCAGCTCGTTCAACTGGGGCTGTACGGCAGGTCTCGGCACACTGTCGCTCTATCTCAACAATGAGCGGCTCAGCGAGGAGGACTCTGCGGCTGTGAAGGCTTCGATATGCAAGGCTGCCGACGAATACATCAAGCAGGAATCATACTCAGGTATGGGCGTACCTTACGCAGGTCTTACTTATCTTGATGACATAAGTATCGGTATCGGCGAGCCTGACGAAATATCGGGCTATGAATTTGGCTCAAATTCTTACGTTGTAAACAATGCTATCGTAATGGCATATGCCTACGACGCGACAAAAACTGACAAATACATCAGCGGAGCTTCAACCGCTATGGACTACATTTTCGGACGCAACGGCAACGACTTCTCATACGTGTCGGGCTACGGCGACGTGGAGGCGGGTACTGTCCTTCGGTATCCTAACCACAGGCTGTGGGCTAACGGCATTGACCCCGAATTCCCGAAGGCACCCGCAGGCGTGCTGTGCGGAGGTCCTAACGCAGCAGTCAACGACGATTATATCCGCGGTATGGGCTTAAAGAAAGGAGCTCTCGCAAGCCAGAAGTGCTACATTGATTCGGGCGAGGCATGGTCTGTAAACGAGACCGCCCTCAACTGGAACGCTCCCCTTGCGTGGATAACCTCCTACCTTGACGATGTTGCTCCCACGATCTGCGACTATTCGGGCGAATCTACAAGTACGACGACCACCGCAACAACTACAGGAACACAGACCACCACAACGACGGTATCGGAAACTGCTCCCTGCAACGCAACATGGGGCGACGCAAATTTAGACGGAAAGATAACGATAGCAGACGCAACGGCTATCCTCCAGTCCATCGCCAATAAGGACAAGTACGCGCTCAAGCCGCAGGGCAAGGAAAATGCCGACATCGTCGATAACGGCGACGGCGTGACCTCCAAGGACGCTCTGGCTATACAGATGCTTGACGCGAAGGTCATCAAGGAGACCGACCTGCCGATAACCTCAGAAAAGCTGTCAGCGGCAGAAAAGGCGCAGAGCTGACAAAACAGCTCGGCAGCAAGCTATATAACAAAGCCCGTATTCGGCGTAAAACCGTCGGATACGGGCTTTTATCATTTGTTGAGGTAGAAACCGCTCGGACAGTTGCTGAAAAAGCGCAGATATATGTCGGATATATATTGACATATGCTGAATTTATTGGTAGGATTCGACTACTATCCGAGAGGACGTGTGGAGATAACTCTCAAGGGCAAGGCACTAATATATATGAGCCCTCATATCGGGAGTGAATATCTCGCTGAGATATGTACGGCTTTTGAAATTACAGCCGAACCGATAAGAACATTGATAATTATGAGCAAGCTTTTTGAATATCGAAACATTTTAGCAACTCTGAGAATTCTTAAAGTTCTCAATAAGCGGAGAACTTTTAATACACGGAAACCATTGCTTAGAATCGAAAAAGAGGATAGTATTACTAACAAATCTATTGCAGCCATTGGAGTATGCTTGTGAGAAAGCTGATAGTTCAGCAGACAGAGTACGAAGAACCTGAAATCGAAGAATCTCAGGGAATGTCGATTGACTTATGACCAAAGGTGTGATATAATAAAGCTCGCAGTATGATTGTTTTTACAAAGTCTAGGAAATAGGCGTTTGTCGCATGTCATCTTTTTTATTGTAATACTTCATATCGTCATGACTAAATGTATGACAATGCAGAAAAAGCCCGAATATTCGGGCTTTTTTGCTGCCCAAATTCAGAAAAATTTCTTAAAAAAAAGAGGGATGACATTGGGGTGTTTTAAGGCTTTTTAGGGAGTTGAACCCCCACAAAGGTAGTTTTGGAGCTCTTCAAAGTTCGATATACTGGCTAATCTCAGATTTTTCAGCTAAAAATAGTACACAAAGTTTCGGACTCGGTTTTAGTGGTTTTCACGAAATGTGAAAACGCTGGAATCGAGTCCTTTTTTGTTCCCATAAATTAAGTGATAGAAAGCCCATCAGCAATTTGTGAGCCGTTTTTGACGAGGTCAAGTTCAGGGCGGCAAACTACTCCCCCAACAGGGAAAAAGCCGCTGTGGACGATTTTGAAGCAAATCTGTAAGAAAAAAGCCGGATCCGTAGATCCGGCTTTTTCTTTTTCAATTGTTAAAGCTTAATACGAATACCGGTGAAATCCTGAGCGACACCGGATTTAGGGCCATCTATGACCTCTCTGTGTACGGTGCAGAGTTTTTCAATGGTATGAGGAAAGACGGGCAATGGCTGAAAAGCAGGAGCAGTCAGACGATGAGCCTGACGAAGATGAGGAAGAAGGACTCGATGAGGGCGAAGATGACGAGCTGTACGAGGATGATAACGGATCTGAGGATGAAGAAGATGAAGACCTCGATGAATCGGAAGATATGGACGATTCCGAAGACGAGGATATGTCTATGGAAATGTGAGGCGATATACACGTAATATCCTCTTTGAAGCTGAGATTGCGTGGGTGTATCACATAGCACTCTCAGTACATAATTCCCCCTCTTTTCCATAATACACAAGTAAATACTTGAAGTATTATTCCTGAATGAGCAGATTGGCAAACGCCATATAATGCTATAATGCGCTGTGACTCCCTAAAGTGTAGCCTGCGGTGGAAGATATGCCGCTATTGGTGATTGTTGAGCTCTGTTTGCAGTCGGAGTTTTTGAGTTATAAAGCATAAAACCTCTCCTAAATGAACCGCCCCATATTGTGCGTACAGCACAAAAAGCCCCTATGGAATATTGAATCAAGCAACGAACTGGCTTCGCAATTCAAGCGGAGTCAGTTTTGTTTTGGTCTGGATGCATTGATGATTGTAAAAGTAGATGTAGTCATCTATCAGCTGTCTTGCTTCTGCGAAAGTATTGATCTTCGTCCTGTAAATACACTCTGTTTTGAGGATAGAAAAGAAAATTTCAGCTAAAGCGTTGTCATATGGGTTCCCACGTCTTGACATTGACGGCGTAATATTGTATGATTGAATTAGCTTAAAATACCCCTGTGAAGTGTATTGAAAGCCTTGGTCACTGTGGAGCTGCAACTCTGCAGTGACTTTTTCCTTTCTCTTAGCAGCTTTTATCGTGTTCAGTACAAGGTTTATGTTCTGAACGGTCGATGTCTTGTATGCAACAATACAAATATGAATATCTTCATGTGTATAAACAGTTTATTCCTATTTTTAATATTGATGCACCTCAGTTCAAAAGGTATTTATATGATCATCAAGTAAAATACGGAGAAAACCATATTATAACAAGTTCCAGAATACCTAAAACTGGTTACAATCTTATTGATAGGAAAGAATTTGAATACACTGGTAAAGAGTATAATTCAATAAACCTTTCGGAATATTTGATGGGAAGTAGTTTTACTATATTAGGCTACATTGATCCACCTAAACCCTAAAAAAAGTATTGGAAAAAATACTGCTAATTCCACTTACGGTGAATATCAGTGATACATATTCACTTACTGTCCGTGAAGATATCTTTCTTGACGGTATACTTAATCTGTTCTGAATAAAACAAAAAGTTCCATGTGCCATTCACACATGGAACTAAATCTACAAAGCGAAAATACAGTTGCATTTATTTAATGATATGATTGTTTTGACAAAGTCCGAAAAACAGCTGTTTTTCGGGTGTCATCTTTTTAGAGATGAACTTACATAAAGATGGAGCAATTTAGATCCGTCACCGAAAAAGTCCGATGTTTCGGGCTTTTTTTGTTGCCTGAAATTTTGAGTTTTCAAGGTGAAACAGTAGATCCCAAAGCCTAAAATTGTGAAAATGA